>OFFP01000464.1_pt1 | contig 33149 bp, 30 predicted proteins | sample 1521431 | NCBI WGS metagenome assembly OFFP01 (sample SAMEA3504104, study PRJEB24116) | mouse gut metagenome | biome: mouse gut; feature: mouse-associated habitat; material: faeces | place: Denmark | collected 2011
TCTCTCTCAATGTATGGCCGGAGAAATATTTCTAGAACCGAAGGCAAAAGAATAAATTCACAATAGTTCGCAGTTGGTGGCTGCCATTGATGCCTTGGAAGAGAAACATCTCTATGAGGAATTTGGCAGATTGCGGTCAGGATTCTTTTGATTAAGAATGGGCGCATTGTGCAGGACGGCAGCCATGACGACCTGGTTGCAGCTGAGAGCGAATATAAGACAGTGTATGAGACAGAGACAGTGGTACCAATAGAGTACATTTTTGGCATGGAGACTGCACAATGGACGTATTCAACAGGCTTGCGCCTTTTATACAGGATTTTATCTATCAAAATAAATGGGAGGAGCTTCACGGCAACCAGGTGGCGGCCTGCCAGGTGATTTTCGACAGCGACGATAATCTGCTGCTGTCCTCGGGCACGGCTTCCGGCAAGACGGAGGCCGCGTTTCTTCCCGTGCTCACGGAGCTGTACAATCACCCGGCAGCCTCCGTGGGGGTGGTATACATCTCTCCCCTGAAAGCCTTGATCAACGATCAGTTCAAACGCCTGGAGCTGCTGCTTCTGGATTCCAATATCCCGGTGACAAAATGGCATGGAGACGCTTCCATGGACAGGAAGGAAAAGCTGATGAAGAATCCGGAGGGCATTCTGCAGATTACCCCGGAATCTCTGGAAAGCCTGCTGACCAACCGCAGGGGGAGCTGTCTGTCCATGTTTTCGGATCTTCGTTTTGTGATTATCGACGAAGTGCATTATTTCATGCGGGATGTCCGGGGGCTGCAGCTACTGTGCGTATTGGAGCGGCTGAAGAAGCTTACCGGGGTGAATCCCAGGCGCATCGGCCTGTCCGCCACTCTGGGAGACGTGTCCCTGGCCCAGGCCTGGCTGAACACCGGGAGCGGCAGGCAGTGCGCGGCCCCCATAGTCAACGAGGGAAAGAAACGGGTCAGGCTGCATGTGGAGCGCTTTGTGAATTATGCGGACAAACGGGACATGGTGGAGCGGGACGGCAGCCAAAATGCGGTGGATACGGATACCGGAGGCGATATGGGGGACAGGGAGCATTACGAGTACCTGTTCCGCCAGACTTTGGACAAGAAGACCATTATTTTCGCCAACAGCCGGGAGGAAATCGAGCAGATTATGGCGCATCTGCACGAAATTGCGTTAAAACATAAGGCGCCGGATGTATACCGGGTTCACCACGGCAATGTGTCCGCCCTGCTTCGGGAGAACACGGAGGAGGAGATGAAGTCGGCGGAGGAGAAAATCGTCACCGGCGCCACTGTGACTCTGGAACTGGGCATTGACATCGGCTCCCTGGACCAGGCGGTGCAGGTGGGCGCTCCCCTGAATGTATCCAGTTTTGCCCAGAGACTGGGGCGCTGCGGCAGGCGGGGCCAGATTCCCCAATTGCTGTTTACCTTTGTGGAGAGCCTGAAAATCAATACCTCCGATGTGCTTGGTCCCATCAACTGGGAATTTATCCGGACCATTGCCATTGTGGAGCTGTATCTGCGGGAGCATTGGATCGAACCCATACCTCCCAGGTATCATCCTTATAACCTGCTGTACCACCAGACCATGAGCTGCCTGAAAAGCAACGGGGAGATGTCACCGGCTGCCTTGGCCGGCGCGGTTTTAAGCCTGGGGTGTTTCCGGAAGATTTCCCAGGAAGATTATAAGAAGCTCCTGCTGCATCTGGTGGATATCGAGCAGTTGGAGCGCACGGAGCATAACGGGCTGACGGTGGGCAGGGCCGGGGAGAAGATCATTAACAGCCACAAGTTCCTGACGGTTTTCGAGTCCCCGGAGTATTTACTGGTGAAGGATGAGAACCGCACCATCGGCACGGTGGACAAACCCTACCCGGTGGGCACCCGCTTTGCCCTGGCGGGCCTGTCCTGGGAGACGGTGGATATCAATGTGAAATCCAAGGTGCTCTTCGTAAAGCAGGTGCCGGGAATCTCCGCTGTGGACTGGGACATGGATTTTGAGATTGACCTGCATACCCGCCTGGTGCGCAAGGTTCGGAGCGTGATGCAGAAGGACGATCCTTACCTGTATTTAAGCGAGCGCTGCCAGGAGCGGCTGACGGAAATCCGCTACATTGCCAGAAACAGCGGCATCCTGGAGAATCTGGTGACCGCCCTTTCCGACAGGAAATATGCCCTGTTTCCCTGGGTGGGTACCAGGCAGCTTGTAACCCTTCATTTCCTCCTGCTGCAGCGGGGTATCAGCAACAAGATGCCCTGGAGTACAAGCCTGTATCTGGAGGTAATTTTCAGCGGCACCGGGGAGGAACTGGAGTCCATTGTCAGGGATATTCTGGATTCTGAACCTGATTTGTACAGCCTGCCCCTGCCGGACAAGGTGCAGGTGCCGGGAAAGTACAATGAGTTTGTGCCCTTCAGCCTTCTGCGGAAGCAGTTTATTGAGGATTATCTGGATTTCCGGGGGCTGCAGCGGGATATGAGGCAGGGATGGGAATCCCATGTTTAGGCGCTGCAATGCCGGAGGCTTAACGGCGGAATTGGGCATATCCCCGCAAGCGTTTGGTTCCGGCCGGTCCGGGTTAGGAGTAAATGGTAATGAGTGAAAAAATATATGAATTTGAGTCTCTGATTTACAGCGCCGGGGACACAGGCGGCGCTTATGTGATATTTCCCTATGACATCCGGAAGGAATTCGGCCGGGGCAGGGTGAAAGTTCATGCCGCCTTTGACGGGGAACCCTATGACGGCAGCATTGTGAATATGGGTGTAAAAAATGAGGACGGGAGCATCTGCTATATCCTGGGCCTGCGGAAGGATATCCGCGCCAAAATCGGGAAGCAGCCCGGAGATCAGGTGCGGGTGACAGTGACAGAGCGGGAGTAAGGACCTGCCGGGGAGGAGTTCTTCTGGGAGTAAAGGCCTGTCTGGAAGTAGGGATACGCTCGGGAGTAAGGAAGTGTTACGAAATAAATTTGCAGTCTTCCGCACAGGAAGACGCATATATCTTGTGTTGCGTTCCTGAAAGTGCAAATTTATTTCTTCACAATTCCTAAGGACTTGCCCGGGAGTAGGATTTCGCCCGGAAGCCGATGGGAACGGTTCCGGAAATCTGTTTGAAAAGGGCAGCGGGAACAAAACAGAGAATGTGACGGAGGTATGACAGAATGACAAACGAAAAGGTCTATCAGATGGATTTCAACAAGGTCTATCAGCTGCTTGTGAGCAAAGCGGTGAAGAAAGGCCGCACAAAGGATGAGGTTGACCAGGTGACCTGCTGGCTTACCGGCTACAGCCGGACGGAATTGGAGGGCATGGCGGAAAAGTCGATTTCCTACGGGGACTTTTTCCGGAATGCCCCCCAGTTAAACGAGAACAGAAGGCTGATTAAGGGAGTGGTCTGCGGGGTAAGGGTGGAGGAGATCCAGGAACCCCTGATGCAGGAAATCCGCTACCTGGATAAACTGGTGGACGAGCTGGCCAAGGGCAAATCCATGGAAAAGATTCTGCGGAAGTAGGAATTCAGAGCTTAGAACGTGTTTGAAAATGCATTCCCGCCATCTGCCGGAAAGCAATTTTCTAACGCATGTTAGGAAAAACAGGAGGATACAAGCATGAATATTCGAAAAATGGAATCTCGTGACATTGTTTCCTGCGCGGAGATTTTGTGCAGTGTATACAATAATGAACTGTGGCAGTGTATTTGGACAGAGCAGACGGCAGCAGAGTACCTGACGGATTTTTTTGAGATGAAAAAATTTGTAGGCTATGTTTTAGAAGAGGGAAATGAAATCATGGGCGGCATATTTGCACACGAAAAAGTATGGTGGAATAACAGTGAAATTTTCGTGGAGGAAATGTTCATAAAACCGGAACAACAGCGTAAAGGATACGGTTCCATGCTGATTGGGCAGATCGAAAAATACGTAACGGAAAAAGGATTGGCAGGGATTACTCTTTCTACCAACAAAAATGCCCCGGCACCCGCCTTCTATCGAAAAAACGGGTTTGCGGACTGTGAACATGTTTTATTTATGGCGAAAGAAATGGTTTAGCGCCTATATTTTGTTCAGCCCGGGTTATGAGCCTCTGTCAAAAGCAGGCTTCCCGGGTTGTCTGAAAGTTCTCTTTCCATGTCTTGGGCAGGGCCTCGCAGGGGTGTGACAAGACAGCCTGATCATTTCTAAATATAACTGTTAAAATCTGATTCAACCAACTCATAATCCACCGAAGATTGAAGCCGACCGAGCTGATCTCTCCAGGAATCAATGTTGGTTCTTACCTTGCGGAAACCAAGTAATTCGTAAACGTGCTGTGCTCTTGTGTTTGTCAAATTGGTATCGAGGACGATTTTGGAACAGCCGTTTCTGAACAGCCAGCCGATCAGCATACTCAAGACCTTTCTTCCCACACCACGGTTCTGACAATCAGTTTCACAGATCTTAATACCGATTTCTGCAACGCCGTCCGACATGTTGCGGTAATTGCATTCACCGATTAGACAGTCGCTTTCCTCAATGACCATACGACTGCTGCCAAGTCCTTCGATAACTTCTTCCTCGGTTGTTCCCAAACCGTTGGGAAAGCCTGCGTGCGCCATCACAGCACCATCATTCCACCAAGCGGCAAGCTGCTTTGCATCAGCAACCTCGGCTTGACGGATGGTGAAGTTTCCATATTGGATTTTGGTCATTTCATAGGTTCTGCTTAGACGTTCACTTTCGTTTTCTATTTTTGCAAGTTGGTCAAAGTCCATAGCTTACTCCTTATATACGAAGTACACGATCTCATCGGGTAGATTAACAATGTACTCCTTTGCCTGCGGGGGATAAATACTCATATTGGGTACGGCTTCAAGCGGTATCCAACACATATTCAGCTCAATTCGCTTGTTACCCAAATCGTCAAACGCTTTGAAATTTCTATCAAGAGGAATTTGTGTTTCATCCTTCAAGGAGATCAAATAATACAAATTGATCTGCTGACAAGGACGATTGCCCCAAGGGAAGAAAATTTCATTTACCATAAGTAATCTTTCAATCTTGATGTCTGCGCCGATTTCCTCCTTGAACTCCCGTACAAGGGTTTCATCGGTGGTTTCGCCAAAGGCAACGTGACCGCCGATAAAGGCGTAGCCATCATCGCCCTCTGCATTTTGCATAAGCACCTTTCCGTTATGGATAAGCACACCGCCGACACGGTACGAAAAGATATAATCGTCGGTTTTGAAAAGTATATCTGCCATAATATTTCCTCAATTTTTGTCTGCTTTATAAAATGTGGAGTCATTCAGAAAACGAACCGATTTAATAATACGCAACACCCTTACCATGCTCTGTATCTTGAAAGCCTTATTCTCCGTCGTAATAGTCCACATCGCCTGCCTGTGGATAGAGCTTGTTGATTCCCATGCCCCAAACGCCTATTTTGTCTGAATCGGGGTAGACAGTAATATCCACCTCGTGTACCACATCAAAATCGATGTAAACAAGATTTTCAGTTTCCGAGGAATTGGTCAGTTTATGAGCACCTTCCGCACCGGTAGGAAAGAACAGAAGATCTCCTGCACTGACTTTACGCTCACCACTCGGCGTTCTCAAAATTCCTTCGCCGCTGATAATATAGAATGTTTCCTCATTGTTGTGATTATCACCAGGCAGTATCTTTTTGTATAACGCCACAGGAAACGGTTCATTCATCATTGTGTACCTGCTTGTTCAATCCAAAATATGCCGCAACTTCCAATGCTGTGGTGTCGATGCCTGTATGGTCATTCCATACAATATTTTTAATACCGAGATCCACCACCCAATCGGGTATCATCCCTTCATTTGCAGCAACACTTTCATAAGCATTTTGAATTACAAGTTGCTTTTTTTCTTCACTTAAATCTGTTCTGCCATAAATGACAGCACGGATATCTTCATGATCCGGGCGATTGAACCAGTCAAAGGATGTGCTTTGATTGCAGAGATGAACGGTATGAGCAGCAATCGGAGCAATCGCGCAATAGTCAATATCTCCTTCGCAGATTATGACTTTATGCAAAGCAGAAAGCTGTATCAATTCGGCAACCATCATAGGCGTCATTTCTGCAACGAAATGCTTTTCACGTTCCTCGATAACTTCTTTGGGCAGCTCCCAAAAGCTTTTAACGCCATATTCCTTTTGAAAATCACGGCACATATAGGGCTGGTCAACGGGATTAGCTAATTTTACCTGGCGATCCCGGCTTTCGTCGGTGCTGTAAATATAGAAACCGTATTCTTCTTTTAAGCGGTTGGCAATCGTAGTTTTGCCGCGTCCCCAAATGAAGTACACGTTTTTTAATTTGTCTTTTATAATGCTGTCTGCAATATTCATATGTATTTAACCTTTTCGTTGATACTGTCTGCAATTACGCCGAATGATACTTGACAACAAATACAAGGAAACAGCGCGGCACTTCGGCGGTCTTGCCGCCGATCAATACCGCTGCCCGCTTGACATTAATAATTATACATCTGGATTGTGAGGATGTCTATCGTTTGTAAAGATGATTTTTCAATTCCCAGTCCTAAAAAACTGGAGATGTCAAATAGAAAACGCTCTGGCGATTTTGTGATCTATGCCCCAGGGCATTCGAAAAATTACATTTTATTTTATCGAATTCTTGTTTTTCCACCCGTAAAATAGTAGAATATAAGAAGCGGCTGTGGTGATAAAGCCTGTGACGGAACAGAGTGGGATGAGATACCTTATGGAGGAGGGGCATGGAACACAGAGTAAGCGTGGACGGAAATTTTACAGGGGCCATTAATTTTGCCATGCAGCAGAATTATGTACCCGTGATACGGAATCTGATTGTCAGGAACGAGACGGAGGAGGTCCTGTCGGATTTGGACGTGAGGATCCGGTTTGAACCGGATTTCGCCCGGGAATATCAGTATTTTATCCAGGAGATTCCGGCGGGAGAAGCGGTGGAGATTTCTCCGGTGAGGATTCAGTTGAAGACGGAGTACCTGTTCTCGCTGACGGAAAAGCTTCTGGGCGTGGTTGTGGTGGAACTGTACCGGAAGGAAGAGCGGCTTTTCCTTCTGGAAAAAGAGATCGAGCTGCTGGCTGCAGATCAGTGGAACGGCGGGCTTTGTATGCCGGAGCTTATCGCCGCGTTTGTGACGCCTAACCATCCTGTGATAGCAAAAGTGATTCAGCATGCGTCCGAGGTGCTGAAAAACTGGACCGGAAGCCCTTCCTTCACCGGTTATCAGACCATATGGCCCGGGCCGTGGAATCCATGGGGTATGAAGTGAAATGCAATATCGGCAGTTCCGCGTTCAAGATGGATATGGGTATCGTGGACCCCGGCGACAGGCAGCGGTATCTGATGGGCATCCTGCTGGACGGGGAGCACTGCAGGGAAGCCGCCACGGCCAGAGACCGTTTTCTCTTACAGCCGGAAGTATTGGAGGGACTTGGATGGAAGGTGATGCGGGTCTGGACTTTGGACTGGATGGATGATCCGGCCAGGGTGCTTGGCCGGATTCGGCAGGGGATCGAGAACGCACGCCAGTCCCGGGAACCGGTGGAGAAGGAAAAGGAGCCGGCGGTTTGTTTTGAGACTTTTCAGCGTTTGGAGAGGGAAGAGGCTCCGGAGACTGGGGCCAGGATTTATGAGAGCGCCCGGATCGCGCCTGCAGGCCTGCCGGATGACTTCTACCTGCCCGAGAACAGGAAGAAGATCTCCAGGGTGGTGAGGACCATTTTGGAGAAGGAAGCCCCGGTGAGCAGGAAGCTGCTGCTGCGGAAGGTACTGGGAGCCTTCGGAATCAGCCGGGCGGGCGCCAGGGTGGAAGGGATCTTTTCCGCTGTCCTGGAGAGGGAGGAGAAGGTTGTCACAAGAGATGAGGACAGGGAATTCTATTGGAAGAAGGAGCAGAATCCCGATGAATATGCAATATACCGGGTGGGAGATGATGAGTCCGGCAGGCGGAGCATGGACGATATTCCATCCCGGGAGATACAAAACGCCGCACTGGAGGTACTGCGGCAGCAGGGCAGCATGACCCGGGCGGATCTGGTCCGGGAGACCGCGAAGAAGTTCGGATTTTCCAGGCTGGGAAATGTGATAGAGAGCGTGGTGGGCTATGTGCTGCAGGAGAGCCTGGATAAAGGGCTGCTGCAGGAGTCGGAGAACGGGAAGATCGGCGAGAGGATGTGACAGGGGTGTTGACAACATACCAGGGAGAAGTGTAAGATAAACGCAGAAATCAGGCATATAAATATCTGACATGAACGGAGGAGGAACATTATGTATGAATTACTGCAGGCAGGCTTAATGGTTGCCGTTGCAATTATCGGTGTTATCATGGCAGTGTCTCCCAGGCGTGTGGCAAGGAAATCTCTGCAGGAGAGCAAAGGCGGGCTTATCCTTGCGAGAATCCTGGGGGTGGTTGCCACAGTCTGCGCTGTTTTTGCCTTGGTTTTATTATATCTGATGTAATTTCAGAAACAGGACAATGAATTTTCCCTTGTTTTTGCCTTTATGGGCAGTTTACAAGGGAAAGTTTTTTCTGCTGCAGATCAGTTGACCTGCTCTTGAAAAATTTTTCAGCCGTGAGCATAAATAAGGAAAAAGGCATGGAGAAACATGGCAATGAATATCGCAATCTGTGATGATGAGAAGATTTTCCGGAAGTGTCTGCGGGAACTGCTTGTAAAGGACAATTTTGCCGGCGGGGCGGATATCCGGGTGGAGGAATTTGAGAGCGGTGAGGCGCTTCTGAATGCCTGTGAAAAGGGAACAGCCCGCTATGACATTCTCTTCCTGGATATCCGGATGCCGGGGCTGGACGGCCTGGAAACTGCCAGAGCCTTGCGGCAGAAAGGAGAGAAGTGCCTGATTGTCTTTTTGAGCAGCCTGGCAGAGTATGCCAGAAAGGGCTATGAAGTCAGGGCCTTTCGCTATCTGCTGAAGGAGGAGGCGGAACGGGAACTGGGGAAGGTGATGGAAGCGTGCCGGAAGGAACTGGGGGAGGAGAGATGGTTTTCCTTTGCCCAGGGGCATGAGACATACAGGATTTCCCTGGAAGACATTCTCTATTTCGAAAGTAAAAAACGTCTGATCCTGCTGCATACGGAAACGGAGAGCTATTCGTTTTACCAGAAACTGGATGAAGTGGAGGGGGAACTGGAGGGCGGCCGGTTTCTGCGCTGCCATCGAAGCTACCTGGTACAGGAGCGGTATGTGCGGAGCTGGAAGGGGAACAGCCTGTGGCTGACGGACGGCACGGAGCTGCCCATCAGCCGTGGTTATGAAAAAGAGGTGAACCGCAGGCTGATGCTTCGGAAAGGAGGATGAGATTATCAGCAGATGAACAGTGAAGGGATAAACGTAATATTGTTAATTGCAAATCTGTTGGCAGTTTTTTTCCTGTTCCGGCTCATGGGAAGGAAGGGAAGCAGGGGCATATCCGCAGGCACTCTGGGGGAAGGGGAGAACTGCCCATGTGGAAGAGCCTGGAAAGGGACAGAAGGAACGGCTCTTCGCAATCCGGAAGGTGAAAGCAGGAGAGAACAGGCGGCAGCACGGCTTCGAGCGGCCGGATGGATGCTGGAGTTTAGCGTTTACGGAGCCGGAATGATACGCATGGCCGATTTGATTTTGCAGGGCATTGCAGGGCCGGGAAGCAGGGACAGGGCTCTTTTTGCTGTCAGGTTATTGCTGGCGGAAAGTATGCTGTTTTTGTTTCCGCTGAGGAGAATACTGAATGACGACGAGCGGGAGGAAGGGCAGGGGAAAGAGGGCAGCTTCCTGCTCACAATGCTGCTGCTTCTGGGACTGACACTGCGGGGATGGCGGGAAACAGACCAGGTGAGGGCATTTGCATGCCAGGCGGTATACCTGGTGCTTTTTTTCGGATTTGAATTTCTGGAAGAAAGACAGAGACGGCGGGGACAGAAACATGCTGATTGCCGGAACAGGGAGGTATCCTATTTTGCAGGGGAAGAAGATGCCATGGAAGGCCGTTATCGTCAGCGGCAGGAGGAGTATCTGGAAAATATGGAGCAGCAGTACCAGAGAACCCGGGAGCTGTGGCATGATTTGAAGAACCATATCCGGGTATTGGAGATTCTGGCGGAAGAAGGGCGTTTCGGGGAACTTACGGATTACCTGGGCAGCTTTAAGCGGGATGTGGAGTACCGGATGATACCCTTGAGGACAGGCTGTGCCGCTGTGGACGCGCTGCTGGGGGATAAGCTTTATCGTGCCGGCAGGCAGGAAGTGGAGATGTCGCTGCAGCTGTGTGATTTGTCGCGGATGCGTATACGGGAAGTGGACTTGTGCGTGATATTGGGAAACCTTCTGGACAATGCGCTGGAGGCCTGTGCCGGACTGGCCGTTTGCCAGCGGGAACATCCGTCGGCCGTGCAGCCCGTAGAAAGGAGAATCGGCCTGCGCATGAGGCAGGAAGAAGACTTTTATTATATAACTGTAGTAAATACGGCGGAAGAGCCGCGTAGAGAAGGGGATACATATCTTTCCGGAAAACGTGACAGGGATAACGGTGTGGGGCATGGACTGGGACTGAGGAGCGCGGAACGGACGGCACACAGATACGGCGGGCTGCTGGCGGCGGAATACAGTGACGGGGAGTTTCGGGTGACAGTGAGACTGCAGGTGGACAGCCCGGGCGGCCTGTGACGGCGGAACCCTGTACCGAAGGGGCGGAAAATGACAAAAACCCTGCGGAAAATGACAGGAATGCGCCCTGTTTTCCGTGATATGCTATGATAAAAGCACAAATATATGGGAGGGACGGTAACAGTATATGAAGGTGGTACGGAATTGTGCTTTGTCGTGCAGGCTTATTTTCCGCTATGCGCCGGGAAATGCGCTGCTGTATCTTCTGGTGTGTACGGTACCCGGATTTTTCAGCGGGCTGCGTGTGATACTGGTGCAAAGCCTGGTGGACAGCGGGGTGGCTTATGCCGCCGGGGGACAGGGAATGGAAACCATGCTTTTGCCTGGTATTTTTCTGGTTGGTATGCTTTTTATGTGGTTTGTTTTCGAATGGCTCCAGGTTTACCAGGATAAGGTGCTGGAGACGAAACTGATCAGGCGTATGGCACCTGACATTCTGGATAAGCTGAACAGGCTGGAATACGCTTCCTTTGAAGCGGAGGAGGTACAGGGCATTCTGCAGCGGATTGGGGAAGAACCCTGGCTGCATGTGAAGGAATGCTTTACCGGGAGTCTGCAGGCTGCCCATTCCCTGCTGTCGATCGGGTTTATGCTTGGCGTCTATGCGGCGGTTTCGCACTGGATTGGAGCGGGGATTTTTCTGGTTGCAATACCCATGCTGGCGATGAATTTCGCAGCCACGAAGAAGCTGCATGGGATTATCTGGGACACCACGCCCCAGACACGCAGGATTGAGGACTTAAAGAGGCTTCTGCAGGATAAAAATGCCATGTATGAGATGAAGATATTCGGAAGTCAGGAAATGATTGCGGAAAAATGGTCTCGGGCCAGCGACGGGGTGGAGGCGGAAATTAAGAAGGGCGGGGGTAAGGTTTTGGCGCTGGAAGGGGGAAGCAAGCTCCTCAATGTTACCTATTTCGTGTTCATTATTATCACTCTTTCGTATTTATTTTTACATGGGCGCGTCACCGTGGGACAATTCGCATCCGTTGCAGGTTCCCTGAATTCGATCACAAAACAGATATTTTCCGCTTCCTGGACCGTGACAGGCACTTTCCGGAATGCGCTCAATGTAGAATTCTACCGGGAATTCCTTGCCATCCAGGAACGGACGGACATAAGGAATACAGTGTCACCAATCCATGGGGATATTGTCTTTGAGAATGTCAGTTTTACCTATCCGGGAACGGAGAGACCGGTTCTGAAGAACGTAACCTTCCGCATTAAGGCAGGGGAACGCGTTGCCTTTGTGGGAGAAAACGGCGCGGGAAAATCTACCATAGTAAAACTGCTCTGCGGACTCTATGAACCGGATGGGGGAAGCGTGCTGGCAGGGGGCGTAAACGTGAGGGACTTGTCGGAGCCTCTGCGGAAAAAACTGTTGTCGGCGGTTTTTCAGGATTTTCAGAAATATGAATTGACGCTGCGGGAAAATGTGGCGCTGGGCGATATCGGATGCATGTGGGAGGACGGGCGGATCAAAAAGGCGCTGGAGCTGGCCGGGGCGGCGGAGCTATACCTTCAGGAGGAGAAAGGGCTGGAGCGCAGCCTGGGACATCTGGAAGCCGACGGAAAGGACCTGTCCAGGGGACAGTGGCAGAGGGTGGCCATAGCCAGGGCTTTTCTGGCAGATGCCGCGTTTTGCGTACTAGACGAACCGGCAGCGGCGCTGGATCCCCTGGCCGAAAGCCGAATGTACGAGAATTTTCTGCGCATTTTCCGTAAAAACGGTGCGATCATGATTTCCCATCGCCTGGCAAGCGCCAAAATGGCGGATCGTATCATGGTGCTGGATGGGGGAAGGATTGTCCAGAACGGCAGCCATGAGCAGCTGATGAGGGAGGAAGGGGTTTACAGGAACATGTACCTGGCCCAGAGTTCCTGGTATCAGGAAGACATGGGGATGCGGGAGGTTGTCCGGGGCGAGACTGCTTCAGGGGTTTTGGCACAGGATGCCCAGTCAGAAAATGCCGGGGGAGGCGGAAATCATGGGTGAGAAGAGAAGGCGGAATGCTTATTTTTTGCGGGCTATACGGGATTTGTTTCGGTTTATGCCTTTTTTGCTGTGGGGAAAGCTGACGGCCAGTGTCGTGGAGGGAATTCTGCAGGTGTGGCTGCCCGTTCTGACAGCAGAGATCTTTGAGCTGGCCCCGCAGCTGAATGACGTAAATACAAGTATTTTCAGACGTAAAATCATGCTTTTGTGTATCTGTGTGGCATTTCCAGCGCTGTGCAGTGTGACCTTAAGGGCGGTGGGACTGTACGGAGACTGCAGAAAGGAAAAATGCTACGGCTGGAATATGTACGGCTATGCCCGCAGACTGCGTCTGGAAGCGCTGGAAGAGCCGAAGGTCCTGGACCGCTTCCGGAAGGCGGATGCGGCATATTCCCGGCATTTGGCAGCAAGCAGGATGTTCTCCTACCTGCTGATGGATTTGGAGGCGGCGCTTGTCTGTATCAGCACGTTTTTTGTGGTGGGAAGCCTTTCGGCCTGGCTGCTGCCGGGGGCGGTGTGCAGTGTGCTTCCCCATCTGTTTCTGGACATCCTCTCCGAGAAACGCAGAAGCAATACTTACCGCGGACAGTCCGGAAAACGGCGGCGGCTTAAATATCTGTGGCGGCTTTTCTGCACAAAGGAACCGGTGAAGGAAATGCGGACCATGGGCTTTGAGGATTATCTGAAGGAAAAATGGGTGGCTTCCAATGTGGAAGTGGTGAAAGAGATGGAGGAGCTGGAGTTGAGGGCCATGCGGCTGTCCGCAGTGGGAGTACTGGTGAAAAACGGCTGCTATGTGGCAAATGTGGCCATCGCCCTGCTTCTGATGCTGCGGGGGGAGCTGGCAGTGGGGCAGTTTGCAGCCTGTCTGACAGCCTTCGGCCTGCTGCAGGACAATCTGTTCATGCTGAGTACCTTTGTGGTAAGGTTTGTTCAGTCCTGTCACCATGTGGAGGAATATTACGCCTTTTTTCATACGGAGACGGAAGAAACGGGTACGGCGGCTTACCGGCCTTTTGCGCGGGAGATTACGCTGAGGGATGTACATTTCCGGTATCCCGGCGCCGGACAGGATGCCCTGGACGGGGTAAACCTGACTGTCGGAAAGGGAGAGCGTGTGGCTGTGGTGGGAGTCAACGGTTCCGGCAAGACTACGCTGTCAAAGGTGCTTACGGGAGTTTATCACGCGTCGTCGGGAAGTGTATGTTTTGACGAACAAAACGTAGCGGAAATCCGCAGGGAGGAGCTGTACCGCGATATTTCCCTGGTGCAGCAGGATTTTGTACATTACAATTTTTCATTGCGCGAGAATATCTGTGTCAGTGATTTCAGCCGCAGGGAAGACGAAAAGCGCATTCGGGAGGTGGCCGGGATTGTAGGCATACAGGAACTGGTTCAGGGTATCGGCGGCCTGGACAGCCAGCTGGGCAGGGAATTCGGCGGCAGCGAACTGTCCGGCGGCGAATGGCAGAAGGTGGCCATTGCCAGAGGGCTTTTTAAGGACAGCACATTGATTGTGCTGGATGAGCCTGCCAGTGCGCTGGACCCGCTGGTGGAGTATGAGATACTCACCGGATTCCTCAATATGATTCAGGGGAAAACATCCGTTATAATTTCCCACAGAGTGGGAATCTGCAGGCATGCAGACAAAGTAGTAGTAATGAAAGACGGAAAGGTGGCAGAGTGCGGCAGCCATGAGCAGCTGAAAAATGCCGGCGGAGAATATGCCAGGATATGGAATGAGCAGGCAAAGTGGTATTTATGAAAATTCCTTTTTATTGTTTTTCAAATATCTTTAGAATTTCTTCTAAAATCCCTGTCATTTAACTTTATTTTTTCACCATATACTGTTTTCACGGAAACAAAAGAAAGCTTTCCGGCATGCATACGGGGCATGCCGGGATGTGCCGAAGCACAGGGGGTGAAAAGATGGATTTATCCACAATTACTTATTATTTTACCAGGTACGGGGCAATTGCAATTTTTGTGATTGTGCTTCTGGAATATCTGAATCTGCCGGGTTTTCCGGCAGGGATTATCATGCCGCTTTCCGGAATAATGGCTGCCAAGGGAAATATCAGCTTCTTCTGGGTGATGGTTATCTCGGTTGCGGCCGGGCTTTTGGGAAGCCTGGCGCTGTATGCGCTGGGGCGCAAGGGAGGCGAGATGTTCCTGAAGGCGTATATCAGGAAATTCCCCAGGCAGAGGGAGGCACTGGAGAGAAATCTGGAGTGGATACGGCGGAAGGGCTGCATGGGGGTGTTTCTTGGCAAACTGCTTCCCATGATCAGGACGATTGTCTCCATCCCGGCGGGAGTGGTGAAAATGGATTTGACAAAATATGTCATCAGTTCCGCCTGCGGCATTTTTATCTGGAATTTTGTGTTTATCGGTGCAGGATATGTGTTGGGAGACCAGGTGTTCCGGATGTTGGGCATGGGATAAACGGGAGAAAGGGGTGTGAAGACATGAGAATCGCATTGATGACGAATAATTACAAACCGATCGTGGCAGGGGTGCCCATTTCCATCGAAAGATTGGCAAAAGGGCTGGAAGAACTGGGGCATGAAGTGACCATCTTCGCGCCTACATATAAAGAGCGGCAGACCATGAGGCAGCTTACAGGCCGGCGGGCTGCGGGGAAGTGGCGTTTCGAGGCAGTTCACGCACAGACAGGCTCCGAAAGGGGCGGGGAGGAGGAAAATGTATTCCGCTATTCCACATGCCTGAACCGTTTTGTTGGGGGAATCGTGCTGCCAAATCCCTTTGATATCCGGATTGAAAGAGAATTTAAAGAGCATTGCTACGACATTATCCATGTACACCATCCCATGCTTATAGGGAGGACCGCAGTACATCTGTCACGTAAGTATCAGATTCCGCTGGTCTTTACCTACCATACCAGATACGAACACTATATCACCAGCTACACAAAGGGAATTGTCAGGGTAAACCGGCTCATGCCATTTTATCTGCGTACTTTTCTGCGGCACTGTCATTTTGTATTTGCCCCTACGGAAGGGATGCGGGAATATTTGACGGATGTCTGCGGCATACGGCCGGAGAAAACGGGAATTCTGCCCACCGGGATAGAGAAGCGGAATTTTGATATCGAACCGGAAGCGGGCATGGGGATCCGCAGGCAATACGGTGCGGAGCATATCCCTTTTCTGCTGACCGTTTCCAGAATGGCAAATGAGAAAAACGTTAAATTTCTGCTGGAGAGCCTGAAGCGGGTGAAGGAACTGTATGGGAAGCCCTTTAGGATGCTGATGGTGGGGGACGGACCGGACAGAAAGGAACTGGAAAGGCGCAGCCGGGAGCTGGGGTTGGAGGAAAATGTCATTTTTGCGGGTACGGTTCCCAATGAGGAGATTGCTCCCTATTTTAAGGCGGCGGATGCATTTTTGTTTGCATCAAAGACGGAGACACAGGGAATCGTGGTGCTGGAAGCCTTTGCAGGTGCTGCGCCGGTGATTGCGGTAAAGGCATCCGGTGTGGAGGATCTGGTGGATGACGGCGTAAACGGCATTTTGACAGGAGAAGATACGGAGGAATATGCCCGGGCGGTGACAGGATTCCTAAACGGAACGCAGATGCTGCCCTGTTCGAAGATGGCGGAGAATGCGCTTCAAAAAGCCGCGCTCTATCGTGAAGAAGCAGTTGCGTTAAAAGCGGTTCATTATTATAATAGTGTTATTGCGGAAAATGAAACGCATAAAAAACGGAATATCCGGCTGCTGCCTGCAGGCTGATGAAAGCCTGCATGTGTTATGATGCTGGAAGCTGAGAGAAATGACGCGCCCATGTATACAGCTGCCGGAATCCGTATGACGCAAAAGGGAGGACATCATATGGAACAGCAGTATCATATTCTTGTAGTAGAAGATGATAAAGAGATTCGCGAGGGAATAGAAATCTACCTGAAGAATCAGGGATATAAGGTTTTCCAGGCCGCCAACGGGGCGGAGGGGCTGAAGGTAATCGGGCAGGAGGAAATCCATCTGGCGATTGTGGACATCATGATGCCCGTGATGGACGGTGTCACCATGCTCATGAAGCTCAGGTCTGAAGAGCATGAATTTCCCGTTATCATGCTGTCTGCAAAGTCAGAGGAGGTAGACAAGATTATGGGCCTGAACATGGGGGCGGACGATTATGTGACAAAGCCCTTTACACCGCTGGAACTGCTGGCCAGGGTGAATTCCCATCTGCGCAGATATTCCAAATATCTCTCTGCATTGAAGGAAGACGGCAATAAGGACCATATTTATACCATCGGCGGGCTGGAGCTGAATGAGGATACCGTAGAAGTCAGCGTAGACGGCGAACCGGTGAAGCTGACGCCGATGGAATTTAAAATCGTACAGCTTCTTATCAAGAATCCGGGCAGAGTCTTTTCGGCGGATGAAATCTATGAGCGGATCTGGAATGAGAAGGCAGTGAATACCGATACCATCATGGTGCATGTTCGGAATATCCGTGAAAAAATAGAGATAGACCCCAGGAATCCCAAATACCTGAAGGTGGTGTGGGGAGTAGGGTATAAGATAGACCGGCAGTAAACGCGAAGAGGACTGCTTCGGCAGGAGGCTTCGGCCATAAGGAGGGGAATATGGGACTGTTTAAGAAGAAAAAAGAATCGGCGCTGCAGGAACTGCCCTCCTTCGGGGAGGATAACCATTCCCGGAAGGAAAAAGGATGTTTCCGCAGGTGGTACAGAGAGAAACCCTGGATATTCCGGGGGCTGGCGGTGAGCATGGCCTTTGCAGTGGTTTTCTCCGGCTTTTACGGTATATTCAGCGCCAGGGCGGAAAAGTATCAGGACAGTCCCATGGAGGGAACCGAGAATATTTCCTGGCTTTACCAGAGCAGTTACCTGCTCTACCGGGACCTCTATAATGCCAGGGGTGAGCAGAACGCGGAGTACACGGATATCTACCTGGAAATGAAGGAAGGCTATCGGTGGCTTTTGGACGATGAAAAGCGAGCGAGGTACGGCAACATTCTGAGTATATTGGAAGAATCCGTGGAAGGGGAGGAAATTCTGTCCCTGGAGACATTAGACAGGGACTGGATGGCAGAAGCGGCAGAAACAGGGCTGCTGACAAAGGAATTGCTGGAAGCGTACGGGGAAGAGGGGATTCTGGAGGACGATAATTTCTATGACCTCAGTCGGGAGGAGTGTGCTGAACTTGAGAATGAACTCGGTGTGCTGAACAGTTTTTTCCAGACCCTGGAAAATTCCTTTCGGGATCTGAATGTGAGTTATGACTACATGATAAAAGACCATGCCAGCGGAAAATATGTTACGAATATGTCGGCAGAGGACATGGAGAGGGAACCGGAGTCACAATATTTTCAGGTGAGCTTTGTCTTTGACGGTGCAGGGAATGTGATGTTGGGGGATACCATCTGCGGCAAAGATATAAGCGGAATTCGAAAGGCTGCCAATGAAGTGATACGGGACAGTCTGAATGTGGGGCGGATCGGCGACAGTATGGAAGTTTTGTCGAAATACGGGACCATAAAGCCGCCTGTGGACTGTACTGTGACTTTTGCCGTGTCAAAGGCAGCATGGGAGACCCGCAAAGAGAGTTTTTATGTGGAACATGCCATAAAGACGCTGCCGGAGTCCGGTGTAGCCCTGTATTCTTCCGGTCGTTACCAGTTTTACAGCGTAGATGCATATTTGCATTCCGGTATGGGAAGTATCGTAGTCCTGTGTATTCTGCTGATGGCATTACTGGGATGTTTTCTGCCCCTGCCTGGGAAGACGAAGCCCTGGAAGGATGAAAGATTATGTGCCGTTCCATTTGAATTCCTTTTCTGCTTCGGCATAATCCTCCTGGTCGCAATGGAATATATTGTGAATATGATCGCCTGGGTAGCCAGCGGCGAGGCAGGGGGGGTATTTACCGATTATATAGGAGAGATCGATTTCGCAATGTTCCTGGTGATGCTTTTCAACCTGTCGGTGCTGACAGTTTATTTCTTCGGCGGCTGGTATGCAGGAATCTGCGCCAGGGCACTCAGGGAACTGGGCGTGAAGGAATATATCAGGAAGAGAAGCCTGATTTACCGTTTTTTCCCCTTTGTGAAGGGAAAAGCGGTGCGGTCATATGAAGCGGTGGCACATATGGATTTGACACAAAATGCAAACAGGACAATTATTAAGCTTCTCATTGTAAATGGGGTGATTTTATTCGGAATCAGCTGCTTCTGGGTGGGGGGCTTTGGCATTACCCTGGTGTATTCCGTTGTGTTGTATCTCATTCTCCGAAAGTATGTCAGCGAGCTGCAGAAGCGTTATCGGATTTTGCTGAAAGCTGTGGACGAGATTGCGGAGGGACACCTGAATGTGACAATCAACGAGGATCTGGGAGTTTTTGAACCCTTCAGAGAACAGGTGTTCAAGATCCAGGACGGACTGCAGAAGGCTGTGGATGTGGAAGTGCGGAGCCAGCGGATGAAGGTGGAGCTGGTGACCAATATGTCCCACGATCTAAAGACCCCCCTGACTGCCATCATTACGTATATCAATCTGCTGAAGGAGGAAGGCACAACGGAGGATCAGCGGAGAGAGTACCTTGCCACACTGGAGCGCAAGTCCCTGCGGCTGAAGAGCCTGATAGAGGACCTGTTTGAATTCAGCAAGGCAAGCTCCCAGAATGTTACCCTGAATATTATGGACATCGATATTATGAATCTGATAAAACAGGTGGCATTTGAGATGTCCGACAAGCTGGGGGAGGCCGGGTTGGATGTGCGGATGAACCTGACGGATGAGAAGGTGATTCTGCCTCTGGACAGTCAGAAAACCTTCCGCATTTATGAGAATCTGTTTGGAAATATTGCAAAATACGCACTGCCCGGCACCCGGGTCTATGTCAATGGCTTTCGAATTGACGACACGGTAGTAATCACTCTGAAAAATATTTCCGCACAGGAGATTACAGTGGATTCTTCGGAGCTGACAGAGCGGTTTGTGAGAGGGGATGCTTCCAGGAATACGGAGGGCAGCGGCCTGGGGCTTGCCATTGCGAAGAGCTTCACGGAGCTGCAGGGCGGTATACTGGAGCTGGAGGTGGATGGTGATTTGTTTAAGGTGACCACCACCTGGAAGGTAGACTTTCTTTACCTATATCCCGAGGCATCCCCGAATAGCCAGTGAGGGCAATCTGGGATAGTCCCAGAAAGAGAATAGAGTAAGTTCAAATGACCTTGTAGAGAGGAAATATCCTTTCTATGAGGTCATTTTTCGTGAGACAAAAATTGGTGAAATGTAACAAAAGAGTGCCTATGATATTTCTGACATTGATAGATACGCCTGAAATAAGGGAAAATTTCCGTCCTTTATGAAAAATACAGATATCTGATGTGGAAAGTAGCAATCTGGCACAATTAAGGAGATTTAGAGGAAGCGCTGGTGGAAAAAGTTGATAAGTATTGTACATAGATTAGGAATGCTTTAAATGTGTGAAAATGTTTGACATTTTAGGAGGTTTTTATATAATATTGTAATATAAAATTAAATTTTATGTTAACTATTTTGAACACAAGATAAAAGACTATTTCAAGGATAGGGGCAGTGGATTCCTATCAGGAGCTGATGGAGTGCTGTGAGAAATATAAGGATTTTTATAACGAACAGATGAGAGAGGGACTATAATGGGGATTTTTTTACTTGCGGTTCTAATTGGTGTTGCTGTACATGTAGTACGAAAAAAAAGGTATGAAAAAACAGAATATTACCAGCAAACCAAATATCCATATGGTAGTGTTCGATTTAATAAAGGACGGCTGGGCGAATTCTACATATATAAATATCTAAAGTCACTTGCCGGATATAAACGGTATTTATTCAATTTATATGTTCCGAAAAATGATGGAGAAACGACAGAATTAGATGTTGTTCTTCTGCATGAATCGGGTATATATGTATTTGAATCCAAAAATTATAGCGGGTGGATTTTTGGAACAGAATCTCAACAGTACTGGACGCAATCATTGCCTACCAGGCGAGGAAAGTCACAGAAAAACCATTTTTATAATCCGATTATGCAAAACAAGGGACATCTAAAATGGCTTCAAACATTTCTTGCTGACCAAACTTTGCCTCTTTATTCTTATATTGTATTCAGCAATAGATGCACATTGAAAAATATTACGTTGACCAGCGGAAAACATTGCGTTGTTAATCGATATAATCTTTTTTCTGCGGTTGAAAAAAATATTGCAAAGGCCGGAATACAATTATCATCAGACAAAATCGATGAACTATTTGAAAAACTGTACCCGCTTACACAAATAAACGAAGCAGAGAAAATAGTACATATTAGAAATATTCAACAGAGAACACAGGACAATTTTTCACGGAATACCTTTTCTCCTGCGGCAACACGAAATGTTGAGAAGAGGCAATGCCCTCGTTGTGGAGGACAGCTTGTTATGCGTTTTGCGTCAAGAGGGAAACGCCAGGGGAAAAGATTTTTAGGCTGCTCCAATTATCCGAGGTGTAGATATATAGAGAATTTGTCCGATGAATAATTGGGCAGCAGACGAACCTATTCAAATCTGTGTTGGGCAGCTGTGAACCCGGGACTTTGGAGCGCCTTTGGTGGAGAAAAGATAAAAAACAGAATGAGCAGGGAAATAAAAATATGGGAATGGTAGGAAATTATGTAGCAGTTGAGGATTTGCTTTTAGGACAGATTATCAATGGTGATAAAGATATTCTTGAGATTGACCCTACGCAATGTCAATCTCTGGATGTGGATAAATCATGGCAGGCCATTCAGTATCTTTTATGTAAAGAGGTTGATGGTGGGAAGCCGCCTATGGGCTATGTTGTCCCGATAAGAGAGGAAAATGAGCTGAATTGCAAATTTTTTGATTTTGGTGTATTTTATATTACAGCGAAACAGGTTAAAGAAGCAGCCCATCACCTTAACTTTTTGGACGATAATACCTTAATGAATATGTATGATTTTAAGCTGATGGTAGAAAACAAAATATATCCACTTCATGGAAGAGAAAATGAAAACGAAGCGGACATATTTTACGAATACATTTATTTTCATTTATCAAAACTGAAAAAATTCTTCGAGCTGACGGCAGAAAAGGGATATGCAATCATATTCTATGTCATGTGATTTCTATGCAAGTGGTGAAAAATGAGGCTGTCCTGTTTTCCTGCCGCTGGAAATGCTCACTATTGATACCCTTCCCGTTTTCTGTTATGATGGATACCGATAACATGTAGCAGACGGGAACCTGAATCAATGGCAAAGGAGAAAAAGGCATGTGGATTCTGATTATTGGAGGGCTGGTCCTGGGGGCTTTTTTGGGGATCTTTTATCTGATCAGCAGATTTGCACGGTTTTTCATCATTCGAAGAGCGGCAAAGGATAAGAGAATTTATCGGTACCTGATCGGAATGGTACCGGCAGCGGTGCTGGTTCTGGGGTTAAGGACCGTATTTGACACAATCAATACAGCGATTTGTATTCTGCACTTGACAGTGATCTGGATCCTGTGTGACATTGTCAGCAGGATTGCGGAAAAGAAGAGAGGAGAACGGTTTAAAAAGTATTATGCCGGAATTTTCGCGTTGGGCATTACAGCCGTGTATCTGACATGCGGCTGGTATTTGGCGCATCATGTCTGGAGGACATTGTACACCCTGGAAACGGAGAAACAGGTGGGAACACTGCGGATTGTACAGTTTGCGGACTCTCATATAGGCAGTACTTTTGACGGAGAGGGATTTCAGAAGCATGTGGACGCCATGCAGGCGGAGAATCCGGATATCGTGGTGATAACCGGGGACTATGTAGATGATGATACTTCAAGAGAAGATATGGAAGCTGCATGTGCAGCGTTGGGGACACTGGAAACAACTTATGGCGTGTATTACGCTTTTGGGAATCACGACAAAGGGTATTATGGACCGGGTTATCGGGGATACAGCGGGGCGGATCTGATTGCCGAGCTGGAGAAAAACCATGTGACTGTGCTGCAGGATGAGACGGTATTATTGGATAATCGTTTTTATCTGATCGGAAGACAGGATCGTTCGGAAGGTGCGGGCAGGGCGTCCATGGATGTGCTGACAGCGCAGTTGGATCCGGAGAAGTACAGTATTGTTTTGGACCATCAGCCATATGAATATGATGCCCAGGCTGCTGCAGAAGTAGATTTGGTATTATCCGGGCATACGCACGGGGGCCAGCTGTTTCCCTTTCACCGCATGGGACAGTGGATGGGGCTGGATGCCATGATTTATGGGATGGAACAGCGGGGCAATACCAGCTTTATTGTGACTTCAGGTATTTCCGACTGGATAATCCAGTTTAAGACAGGATGCAAATCGGAATATGTGGTAGTGGATATTATTTCACAGTGATCTTCATTTGATGGAAGCTGCACCGTCTTTCGGAACTTTCGGAAACAGGCAGTGGGAGGCATATCATGGATTGGAAACAGGAAAAGCGGATTATCAGAAAGGAACGTCTTGCCGCAAGAGATCGGTTAAGCACTGCTGAACGGGAAAGAGGTAATTTGCTGTTGACAGAACGAATCTTGGGGCATCAATGGTTCTGGCAAGCCCAATATCTGTTATGCTATGTCAGTTACGGAAGCGAGATTTCTACATGGGATATTCTGCGCGAAGCCCTGGAAAAAGGCAAAAAGGTATATGTTCCGAAAGTTCTGAAAGACAGCGAAATATCGGAGATGTGCTTTTACAGAATCTGCGGGCTGGAAGAACTGGCAGAGGGTTACCGGGGAATACCGGAGCCGGACGGATTATCCGAAGTGTATCGTTATTCAGAAGAGATTGCAAAGCGAACACTGATGCTGATGCCTGGAGTGGCCTTTGACGAATATGGGAATCGTCTGGGCTATGGCAAGGGTTTTTACGACAGATATCTGGCAGAGAAACCAATTTTACAGCAGCGCACCATTGCAGTTGGCTATAGATGCCAGCGCGGGGAAGCGCTGCCGGTATCGGATACGGATGTCAGGCCATACCAGGTAATCTGTGTATAGCAGAAATTCGCTGTATTTCTACCGGAAAAAGAGACAATGTTCCGGTAACTGGTTATGCTTTGGCAGTCAGCCTGCCGTTATTTCTGTTCGGATATACGCTCACTTTGGCGTCACAGAAACAACGTCTATCTTTCAGCGAAAACCGAACCCGGGAATGTAACCATGATGTTTTGTGTTTGCGGCAGAATTTGTCCGGAATTGACGAAGGAATATAATTGGATTATAATACAAGTGTGAAGCCGAAATGTCAAATGAAAAGGATAGAGAACATGACACTATATGAAGCACAAAAGGGCTGCAGCTACTGTATTGACGGACTGTATGTGGAGCCTGCCATTACAAGGCGGCTGCAGGCATTAGGACTGAATGACGGAACCATTGTGAATGTGTTGAACCGGAAAAACAAGGGGGCGCTGATCATCCAGGTCAGAGGTACCCGCCTTGCTCTGGGAAAGCATATTTCATCACGGATTGAAATCCGCTGCCTTGACGGTATGGAAAAATTCGATGGACAGGAGGCTGCGCAATCGTGAATCGGACAAAAGAGACTGAAAAAAAGCATATTCGTGTAGCGTGCATCGGCAATCCAAACTGCGGCAAAACCACCCTGTTCAACGCCCTCACCGGTTCCCGGCTGAAGGTGGCCAACTGGCCGGGAGTCACCGTGGAGCGGGTGGAGGGGGAGACCAGTTATGAGGACACCCGGATTACCATTGTAGACACCCCGGGTATCTATTCCCTGACCTGCTATACCATCGAGGAGAAGGTTACCAGGCTCTGCGCCATGGATGATGAGATTGATGCAATCATCAATGTGGTGGATGCCTCCTCCCTGGAGCGGAATCTGTATCTGACCCTGCAGCTTCTGGAACTGGGAAAGCCCATTGTACTGGCGCTGAACATGATGGACGTGGTGGAAGAGCGGGGCATGGAGATCGATATGCACCGTCTGCCGGAAATGTTGGGAGATATACCGGTGGTGCCTGTATCGGCGGCCCGGCGCACCGGACTGGACATTCTGCTTCATGCGGTCATCCATCACTGCGAGGAGGGGATGGAGGATTTTATCCTGGATTATCCGGAGGAAATTGAAGAGAAAATTCAGGCACTGGAAGCCATGATGCAGGAGAGCTATCCGGATCATTCCTCTGCCAGATGGCATGCCATCAAGCTTTTGGAGGATGACGAGGAGGTTAAAAAGGAGCATCCCATGTCCGTGGTTCATGTGGCGGACAAAAGCTATGAGAAGGAAATCATCCAGTGCAAGTACGCTTATATCGAAAAGGTGATAAAGGAGATTCTTTTTAACAAAAGCAAAAAGGCTGCCTCCACGGACAGAATCGACAGGCTTCTGACCCATCCGGTATGGGGGATTCCTGTGTTTCTGCTGATTATGTGCTTTGTGTTCTTCCTTACCTTCACTGTGGGAGACGCGCTGAAAGGCGTATTTGAGACCGGGCTTGACGCATTGTCAGGTGGAGCCACGGCGGCATTGCGGGGCATCGGTGTGGCCGGATGGCTGGAATCGCTGCTTGTGGAGGGAATCATTGCAGGGGTGGGAGGTATCCTTACCTTTATTCCCAATATTTTTATTTTGTTTCTGGCCCTGGCTGTACTGGAGGACAGCGGCTACATGGCCCGGGTGGCTTATGTGATGGACTCCGTCATGGGGAAAGTGGGGCTTTCCGGCAAAGCCTTTCTGCCCATGATTCTGGGCTTCGGCTGTACAGTGCCTGCCATTATGGCCACCAGGGCACTGGAGACGGAGCATGACAGACGCAAGACCATGCTGGTGACGCCCTTTATGTCCTGTTCTGCCAGACTGCCGGTCTATGTGCTGTTTTCCGATATGTTTTTTCCGGACTGCGCGGCAGCGGCGGCATTTTCCATGTATGTGGTGGGAATGATCATTGCCATACTGGCAGCCCTTGTGATCAATCGTCTGGAAAAGGGGAAGTCCAACGATTCCCTTTTAATTGAGCTGCCGGAATATAAGAGGCCCAATGGCAGGACAATCCGCATCTATGTGTGGAATAAGCTGAAAGACTACCTTACCAAGGCGGGTACTACCATTTTTATCGCTTCCATTGTCATCTGGTTTGTGCTGAATTTCGGTTTTTCCGGCATGGTGGCAGATCCGGCGGAAAGCTTCGGCGCAGGGTTGGGACGCCTGCTTGTGCCCCTGCTTGCCCCGGCAGGTCTGGGCATGTGGCAGATCGGCGTGGCGCTGCTGTCCGGTATTTCCGCAAAGGAAGTGGTGGTGTCCAGTTTTGCGGTACTGTTCGGTGTGGCTAACGCCAATTCGGATGCGGGAATGAGGGCTATCGTGGACAATATTCATCAGTTTAACCCTGCCTTCGGACCCCTGAACGCCTACTGTCTGATGCTGTTCTGCCTGCTGTATGTCCCCTGTGTGGCAACGGTGGCCACAATTAAGAAGGAGAGCGGTTCCTGGAGCTTTACGGTGAAAATGATGGTGTTTCAGATTGTTCTGGCCTGGGCGGTGTCAACTGCTGTGTTCCAGGTGGGGAGCCTGTTTGTGAGGTGAGTTCCGGCTACTCCTTTTATCACTTGTAAAACCCAGGCAGAAGTTTGTGGTTCCGGTAAGGAGGTCCACTGCAAGCTTTGGTCTGATTTCATGATAGATCGTAACCATTTTTGAGCAATTGAGGAAGTTGATAATTTGGGGTAAGGCTGCTAATTTTAAAGGTGTGGTGCCGTCTGGTTTGAAGCGGATTTCAGATTCTGAAAGTCTGTTTTGGAGGCATTTCCGGTAAAATTGAATGTGGTTTTTAACCAGGACTCCTTCTTTATTTATCAGATAGATTCCTGTGAGATGTGTCATAGATATTCCTTTCAAAACTTGAACAATAGGATATAATAAGATTGGAAGAAGCCGGATAATGTATGATATGGAAGGAAATATGATGAAAAAAAAGAGCTGCAATACCGCAGTATCATCAACTCTCTTTTTATGACTAATTTTTCTGTTGTCCGCCAACGTCCGGCACATTCGTCCGGTGGAAGATTCGGATTTTTCTGTTGTCCGCCAACGTCCGGCACATTCGTCCGGCAGAAGATTCGGATTAAGGTGTTAGTCCACCGGAAACAGCGAGGTGTTTCTGATTTTCAGTTTAAAGTGAAATGCTGCCGATGTCAAGGGCAAGACTGTTTTTTTATATTTTTTTCATAATTTATTTTCCTGCTGCCAGAAAATGGTTGTCAAATAGCCGGATGTATATTATTCTTTCTTAGGGAGATGAGAAAATATGCTGAGTATTGCGGTGGTGGATGACGAACAGGTACACCGGGATATCCTGGTGAAATATATCGAAGAGTGGAAAAAACAAAAAATGGCGGATGCGGAAGTGGAAACTTTTCACAGCAGCGATGCTTTTTACTTTGCGTGGTGCGGGGAACAGCGGTTCGACGTGCTTTTTCTTGATATCTGCATGGACGGAATGGACGGTGTCAGCCTGGCGAAGAAGCTGCGGGAAAAGGGAAAGAACGTGAACATTATCTTTACCACCGGGGTTGCGGACTACATGCAGGAGGGCTTTGAGGTGGAGGCACTCCACTATCTGCTGAAACCCATTAAACGGGAAAAAGTGTGGGAATGTCTGGAAAAATGTGTGGCAAGAAAAGCGGAGGATACCAGGAGCATTCTGCTTCCCACAGAGGAGGGGCTGATCAAAACAGATGCGGAAGGGATTCTGTACGGGGAGGCTGTGGGACATTATTGTGAATTGGTGTGCCTGACGGAGACGCTTTCCCTGAAGCTTGGGATCAGGGAGGCGGCGCAGCGCCTGGAGGGTCATGGAGATTTCCTGTTCTGCCATCGTTCCTATCTGGTGAACCTGCGCAGAATAGCCAAAATCGGGAAGCAGGATATCCTGATGGATAACGGGGGGACCGTGCCGGTGAGCCGCAGGATGTACGGGGCGGTGAACGAGGCATTTATGAAGCTGTTCCGGAGAGGCGACTGAAGGGATAATCGGAAACTGTTCCAAGCAGGCGGCTGAAGGGATAATCGGAAGCTGTTCCGGAGAGGTGGCTGAAGGGATAATCGGAAACTGTTCCAAGCAGGTGGCTGAAGGGATAATCGGAAACTGTTCCGAACAGGCAGCTGAAGGGATAATCGGAAGCTGTTCAGGGCAGGCTGCTGAAGGGGTAATCGGAAACTGTTCAGGGCAGGAGGTTAAGGGGTGTGGAGGCGGTATGAATTGGTTGATCGTGATTGTTATCATATTGGCTGTGCCTGCAGGGATAATGGGAATCCGCCTTTATATCCGCCGCTGTGTGGAACAGCAGATTGCCCGGTACCAGAATGACCTGACCGAGAAGCATTGCAGGGAAGTGGACAATCTCTACCGCCAGACCAGGGGATGGCGCCATGATTTCAAAAATCATCTCCAGACCATGCAGGCTTATCTGGAGATGGGAGAGACGCAGCAGCTGCAGAATTACCTTCAGGAGCTGACGGAAGACTATAATACGATAGATATTGCACTGCGGACCGGAAACTTTATGCTTGACGCCATTTTGAACAGCAAACTGTCCATCATCAGGGCAAAGGATATCCGGGTGGATGTTACGGCAGAGGTGCCCGCCAGGATTCCTGTATCGGATGTGGACTTGAGCGTGATGATCGGGAATCTGCTGGACAATGCCATGGAAGCCTGTCTGAAGGTGCCCCGGGAGCGGCGTTTTATCCGTTTGTATATAGCCAGGGCCAAGGAGAACCTTTACATCTATGTGATGAATGCGGCGGACGGTTCCTACCGAAGGCAGGGCGGGCGCTATCTTTCCACAAAGCCTTCGGACAGCCACGGCTTTGGGCTGCAGCGGATTGATAAGGTGATCAAAAAATATCAGGGATATCGGACCCGTGAGGATGAAGGGGATGTGTTTGCCACGGAGATTCTGATTCCGCTGTAATGGGCCAGGCAACCGCCGCTCGTGCAGAAAAAGAACCATTCGTGCAGAATCGGTTCTTTTTTGCGTATATGGGTTATCATTTGAGACAGAGGCAGAGGGGCCGTAAACCTGGAACCATAGAGCGTGTCTGAAAATGCATTCCCGCTCTAAAAACACATTAGAATCTGCCGGGAAAGGAGTTTGGGATGAAATATTCCATTTTGTCGAATGTATTGTTTTTTTATCGTTATCTCTATCGGGAGATTCCCAGAACAGCGGTTTACCACGGCATTGCGGTACTGGGCAGAATCCTCCTTCCGTTTTTCGGAATCCTGATGCCGGGAATTGTGGTAAGCGCGGTGGAGGGCGGGGATCTGTTCCGCGGACTTGGGCTGATCGGCCTGGCCGGGCTTGGGGTGCTGCTGTGCAATGTGCTGCTGAACTGGGGGACGTACCGGGTTTATTTCGGGGAAAACTGGTTTCGGACCATACTGCAGAGCGACGCCGTGTTAAGGGAGACAAAATGCCTCTATCGCTATGTGGAGTACGGCGATGAACAGAAAATCATAAAACGTGCCTACCACAGCATGGAGGGCGGGGACTGGGCTGTCAGCTACCGGATGCTGGCTTATCCCAAGGACCTGATTGTCAATGCGGCCTGTTTCTTCCTGTATTCCACGGTACTGGGCATATTGAAGCCATGGCTTGTGGCGGTTCTGCTTCTGCTTTCTTTTGTCAATTACGGGATACTCCGTTTGAGAAATTTCTGGCAGCTTGCCGCCAGAGAGCAGTTTGCCCAGTCCGACAGGGAAATCAATTACCTGAAACAGACATTCCGGAATACGGAAATGGCTAAGGATGTGCGGATTTTTGCCATGTACGACTGGTTGATGACATTGCGTAAGAGAATATTCGGCAAAAGGGTAAAGATGGAGCGGCGCCATAACAGGAAGATGATTGCCGTGGACTGCATGCAGTTTCTGCTGAATATACTCCGAAATGGTTTTGCCTACGGCTATCTGATTTATTCCTGTCTCCGGGGAGAGATTTCCGTGGCCGGGTTCCTTGTATACTTTGGCGCCATCAACGGTTTTTCCGGCTTTGTCACCGGGATTGTAAATACGTATTCCAACCTGAAACTGGCAAATGCGGATGCGTCCTGCTTTCGGCGTCTTCTGGAGCTGCCGGACATTCAGCAGGAAGGCCAGGTGCCGGAAGGGCTGTACAGACAGCCTGCGGAGATTGTATTTCAGGATGTGAGTTTCTCTTATGGAAAGCAGAAGGTATATGATCATTTTAACCTGATAATACGTCCGGGGGAGAAGATTGCCCTTCTGGGGGTGAACGGCGCAGGCAAGACGACTCTGGTAAAGCTGCTCTGCGGACTGTATGAGCCGGACGGCGGGAAAATCCTGATTAACGGCGTGGATATTTCCACAGTGCCCAAAAAGGCATTGTATCGTCTGTTTTCCGTGGTCTTCCAGGAGGCGACTGTTTTTCCCTATCCCATGGGAAGCAATCTCTCCATGAAAGTACCGGAAGAGACGGACGAGGCCAAAGTATGGGATTCCCTGCGGAAAGCAGGCCTGGAGAAACTGTTTAGGGAGAGGGGCATCCGTTCGGATTCCTATATGACAAAGGTGGCGTTTCAGGACGGCGTGGAATTATCCGACGGGCAGCAGCAGCGTTTTTTACTGGCGCGGGCCATTTATAAGGACGGAAATATCCTGATTCTGGATGAGCCAACCGCGGCACTTGACCCCATAGCAGAAAGCGAAATCTATCAGGAATACGTAAATATCAGCAGGGGAAGAACATCCCTGTTTATTTCCCACCGCCTGGCCAGTACCAGGTTCTCCGACAGGATTCTGTTTCTGGAAAACGGAAGGGTGGCGGAGGAAGGCACCCATGAGGAACTGATGGAACTGGGGGGAAGCTATGCCCATATGTTTGAGATTCAGTCCAGGTATTATGTAACAGTTCAGACAGGGCGCTGAACTGTTACGAGAATGCACACAAAACGCGAAAAGAATGCGTTTTGGCGCCCGCAAGTCTCGCAAAATTGCACAGAAATGTGTCTGCGGACACATTGCAATTATTGACTTCGCGAGAGGGGCTGTCTGAACTGTTATAATACGATACCGACTCCGGGGACAGCGCAGAAGGCATTCCGGCGGTTTAAGCGGGGGGCTGAAAGGATCTGGTTTTAAGGGAAACAAAATGAAGAAGATAAGAAGAAAGACATTGACAGGGAAAGCGGGGTATATAAAATGGCAGAAAAACATTCCGGGCCGGAGGATCTGACCAGTAAACTTCCATTTCGGGAAAATATAAAAAACATCAGAGATTTGTTATTACATGTATATAAGATCGATAAAACATACTATCTGCTGGACTGTATACGGCTGCTTCTGGACGCAGTGGGAGGTGCCCTGGCGGTGGTGCTGTCAGCGGATATTCTGGAGATGCTGTATGAGGCCAGGCCCATGGAGGAAATCATGAAAGCGGTAATTCTTCTTCTGGCGCTGCCCACACTGGCAGCCGTGCTGTCTTCTGTTCTGTGGCACGAATTCGTTGAGCCGGGAAAGATGAATATCGCAAGAGTATATGACGGAAACCTTGCCGCCAAGTTCCAGAGCATGGATTATTCCCTGGTAAACAGTCCTTATGTGAAAGATATGCAGGACCGCATCGACAAGGCCCACGGATGGGGAGCAGGCATTTATGACCTGTTCTGGAAATTTGACTCCATTGTGTCAGGAATTTTGAATCTGTGCTGTTCCCTTGTGGTGGCATATCCCATTTTGAAAATAATCATCATCTCCCGGAATCTGTGGATGTATCTGGGACTTGCGGTTCTTGGAATCCTTCTGTGGCTCCTGACAGCCGCAAGGGCAAAGGCCAACGCGGCCTATCAGGAACGGCTTCTGCGGACAACGTCTCCCTATCCGGAGGAAGTTTTTCGGAAATATTACTGCTTCTCCTGGTACTGGGTGAGGCGCTGCATGAGCGGAGAGTACCATTTTATCAAGGATATCCACCTCTACGACGGCTATAATCTGATGAAAAAATACACTTCGGATCATGTCAGGGAGGCGGAAAAAGTCATGCCCTGGGCCTCCGTTCTGGAAAAACTTAGCGGGAGGGTTGGGGTTCTGGAGGGAAGTACAGGCAGCCTGCTGTCTCTGACGGGATACCTGGTTTCCGGCGCATACGCCCTGATGGGAGCATTTCCTGTGGGCAGTGTCATCAAATTTGCGGAATCCGTCACAAAGATTGTGGGAGGCCTTCAGAATATGGGACAGCAGTACCGGGAACTGGCGCTGACGGCAAGGCGGGAGCGCAGTACACTGGAGATGTTGAGTATCAGCGATGAGATGTATAAAGGGAAGCTTCCGGTGGAAAAACGGTTTGACAATCAATATGAAATTGAATTCCGCAATGTTTCCTTCCGGTATCCGGGAACGGAAACCTATGCGCTGAAAAACCTTTCCATGAAGCTGCGCATTGGGGAGCGCATGGCCATCGTGGGCATGAACGGTTCCGGCAAAACCACAATGATCAAGCTTATGTGCCGCCTGTATGATCCCCAGGAGGGGGAAATCCTGTTAAACGGGGTGGATATCCGCAAGTTCAGGCAGGAGGAATACATCCGGCTGTTCTCTGTGGTGTTTCAGGATTTCCGGCTGCTTTCCCTGCCTCTGGGGGACAATGTGGCATCGTCCATGGAGGTGGACAGGGAACGGGCAGTGAAGTGCCTTGAGCAGGCGGGGCTGAAAGAGCGCCTTGCGGAGCTGCCCAATGGGCTGAATACCTGTCTCTATCAGGACATTGCGGATGACGGCGTGGAGATCTCCGGCGGGGAGGCCCAGAAGATTGCCATTGCCAGGGCCCTGTATAAGGACGCGCCCTTTGTGCTGTTAGACGAGCCTACCGCCAGTCTGGATCCCCTGTCGGAATATGAGATTTATTCCGGATTTGACGCCATGGTAAAGGATAAGACTGCCATTTACATTTCCCACAGGCTTTCCTCCTGCCGGTTCTGCAATGACATTGCGGTGTTCCATAAGGGACGGTTGGTGCAGCGGGGGAGCCATGAGGAGCTTCTGCGGGATGAACAGGGGAAATATTACGAGCTGTGGCATGCCCAGGCGCAGTATTATACGGATTGACAGGAAGCGTGTCCGGCTGCATCGGCGTGTGTTTGAAAATTGCATCCCGGCTGCTGTGCGTCACAATTTATGTTTCGTAAAGCCCGGGATGCCTGTCCCGGAATACAGGTATGCTGTCACGAATTTTCTCCGCCAGGTTCATGTCGCATTCAGCGGACAGAATTTCTTCCGTTTCTCCCGCCAGCGCCAGAGTCCTGCCCAGAGGGTCGATCACTGCGGATTTTCCGCCGTACACGGTACCGTCGGCCGATGAGCAGGAATTACAGTTTACAACGAAGATCTGGTTTTCAATGGCTCTTGCCGCCGTCAGGCATCTCAAATGGGCGATTCTTT
>OFFP01000465.1_pt1 | contig 33122 bp, 24 predicted proteins | sample 1521431 | NCBI WGS metagenome assembly OFFP01 (sample SAMEA3504104, study PRJEB24116) | mouse gut metagenome | biome: mouse gut; feature: mouse-associated habitat; material: faeces | place: Denmark | collected 2011
GTTTGGCGTATCGGTGGAGGAGCTTTGCTGCCTGCGGGAAAACCGGGAATTGGAGGACCGGAACTATGAAGATTTATAACCGGAAATTTTTTGCTGCCGGAGCGGTTGGATTTTTCATTCTCTTTGTTTTCCGGCGGGCTTCCTCCTCCGGAAGCCCATTTTTTTGCAGGGGCCCATTTTTCCGGCTGCAAATTCGAGTAAGATTCTCTTTGGTTGTCCGTCAATCATACAAAAATGCGGGAGGAGATGGTTTTGCTCTTATTTACTATTCACAAAAACGAGCGGATGTGATACACTCAGAGCGTCAAATCCGGCGGCTGGGCAGGAGACCCGCCGCCGCCAAACGGAGGAAACATCCTATGGTAGAGATCATTCGACAGGGCGCGTATCTGATTGACGGACAGATTATCCCCGCCGCGCAGGCCCAAGGGCAGTCCGATCCTGATGAAGCGCGGGAAAAGACCATTGCCTATTCCATTCTCCGCGCTCATAACAGGAGCGGGGAGCCCGGGAAGCTGCGGATCAAATTTGATGCCCTCATCTCTCACGATATCACCTTTGTGGGCATCATCCAGACCGCCAAGGCCAGCGGTCTGAAGGAATTTCCCGTTCCCTATGCCATGACCAACTGCCACAATTCCCTGTGCGCCGTAGGCGGCACCATCAACGAGGACGACCATGCTTTCGGCCTTTCGGCCGCGAAAAAGTACGGCGGCATTTATGTTCCCGCCAACCAGGCAGTCATCCACCAGTACGCCCGGGAGCGGCTGGCAGGCTGCGGAAAAATGATCCTGGGTTCCGATTCCCATACCCGCTACGGCGCTTACGGCTGCATGGGCGTAGGCGAGGGCGGCGGCGAGCTGGTGAAGCAGCTGCTGGAAAATACATACGACGTGGCCGCCCCCGAGGTGGTTCTGGTATACCTGGACGGAAAGCCCCGGAAGGGCGTAGGTCCTCAGGACGTGGCCATCGCCCTGGTGGCGGCGACCTTCCCCAAAGGGGATGTGAAGAACAAGGTTCTGGAATTTGTGGGCCCGGGTGTAAAAGAACTCAGCTGCGATTACCGCATCGGCATTGATGTCATGACTACGGAGACCAGTTGTCTCACCTCCATCTGGGAGACGGACGAGACCATCCGGAAATATTACGAGAACGTTGGCCGCCCTGAGGATTTCAAGGAGCTGAAGCCTCAGAACTGCGCATATTATGACAGCGTGGTCAAGATCGATCTGAGTAAGGTGGAGTGTATGATCGCCCTGCCTTTCCATCCCTCCATCGCCTATACGATCCATGAACTGCAGGCCTGCCCGGAGAAAATTTTCTCCGAAGTAGAGGCCGCCTGCAACAAGCAGTTGGGCGGAAAGGTGACCATGGATCTCCGCCGGAACATCGTGGACGGCAAGGTCACCTGCGACCAGGGCGTTATCGTGGGCTGCTCCGGCGGCATGTATGAGAATATTGTGGAGGCGGCACACATTCTGGAGGGCGGCAGCATCGGAAACGGATACTTCGACATGAGTGTCTATCCCTCCTCCACACCGGTCAGTCTGGCGATCACAAGGAACGGCACTGCGGCCAAGCTCATGGAGGCCGGATGTGTGATAAAGCCCGCCTTTTGCGGTCCCTGCTTCGGCGCGGGGGACACGCCGGCCAACAACACTCTGTCTATCCGCCACGCGACCCGGAACTTTGCCAACCGGGAGGGCTCCAAGCCCGGAAACGGCCAGATTTCCGCAGTGGCTCTGATGGACGCCCGATCCATTGCCGCCACCGCCCGGAACGGCGGCGTGCTGACCGCCGCTACCGATATTGACTACGAATCCCCCGATGCGGGTGAACTGGAGTACCGCTACGACGGATCGGTCTACGCCAAGAGGTGCTACGAGGGCTTCGGCAAGGCTGACCCCGCCGTGGAACTGCGCTACGGCCCCAATATCAAGGACTGGCCCCATATGCCCCGGCTGGAGGACGACCTGCTGGTACGGCTGTGTGCCGTCATTCACGACCCTGTGACCACCACCGACGAACTGATCCCCTCCGGCGAGACCAGCTCCTACCGGTCCAACCCCATCGGACTGAGCGAGTTTGCTCTCAGCCGCCGCGTACCGGAGTACGTGGGTCGCAGCAAGGCCGTTCGCGCCCTGGAGGAGGCCCGCGAAGCGGGAGAGGCCCCTGCGGAAGCGGCGGAGATTCTCGCCAGGGCCGGCGGTGACTTGCGGCATACCACCATTGGCTCCTGTGTGTTTGCCAATAAGCCCGGCGATGGCTCCGCCCGGGAGCAGGCGGCTTCCTGCCAGAAGGTGCTGGGGGGATTTGCCAATATCTGTTATGAGTACGCCACCAAGCGGTACCGCTCCAACTGCATCAACTGGGGGATCGTGCCCTTTACCATGGATGCCGGAACTGCGTTTTCCTGTGAGGAGGGCGACTGGATATACATCCCCGGCGTGAAGAAGGCCATCGCAGACGGCGCGGAGGACATAACCGCCAAGGTAATCCGGAAGGACGGCTCCCTTTACGATCTCCCCCTCAAGTGCGCGGGCCTTACCGCCGACGAGCGGCTGATCCTCCAGGAGGGCTGCCTCATGAATTACTACGCCGCGGGATATGGAAAGGGCTGACGCTCCCGGATGGGTGCGGAAGCGGATTTACAAAATACCGCAAGGGAAGGCTTGAACGAAAGGAAGATCATATTGCAAAGCAAGGATTTCTGGGAAAACTGCTGGCAGTCGGAAAATCCGGAGGCAATGTACGCCTGCCTGGACAGCTATTACCGGTGGGAGGACGGCATCATAGACGTTTTCCGCGCCCACCGGGTTGAAAAGGTCTGTGACGCGGCCTGCGGCTATGGCGCGTACAGCCTCGCGTTCGCCTCCAACGGTTTCCAAGTAACGAGCTTTGACATCTCTCCGTCAGCGGCGGAGATCACCCGCAGGGGGTTGGAACGATACGGCATAGCCGCCGGCGTGAAGGCGGCGAGCATCCTGTCTACCGGATATGGGGATGAAGTGTTTGACGGCGTGGTTGCCGGTTCCGTTTTGGATCATATGACCGTGGCAGACGCGCAAAAAGCCCTATCTGAGCTGTACCGGATCACCAAACCGGGCGGCCTAATTCTGGTATCCTTTGATACGGCGGAGGAATCGGACCTTGAGATGGCTCACGAGCGCCTTTCAGACGGCAGCCTGCGGTATGCGGAGGGTACCCCCCGAGCGGGAATGATTTTTCATCCTTACGACAGAGATGGGATTGTTTCGCTTCTGAAGGGAAAAACTGTGATTTACGAGCAGACCAACAGAAAAGGAGAACAGATCCGCATTTTGAGAAAATAGCCGGAGGCCTGCGCAGGTTCTCCGGCGGCCGGAAAAACTCCGGTGATTCCACTGAGATATATGTGACAAAACAGAAAGGACGGTTTAGAAGAGAATTATGTTTCAGTCGGTTCAGGAGATCCAGGATTTTTGCCAGAGCAGCGGTGTACAGATGGTCGATTTCAAAACGGTTGACCTGACGGGCCGGTGGCACCATATCACCATCCCTGCGGCGCGTTTCACCGAGGATACGGTGCGTTATGGTATTGGCTTTGACGGATCGAATTTTGGCTACGCGTCTGTGGAAAAGAGCGATATGGTGTTTGTTCCCGATATCGCTACCGCCTGTATGGACCCCTTTGCCGCTGTGCCCACACTCTCGATGACCGGCGATGTACAGATCATCGACCAGCCGGAGAACCGGCGCTTCGGGCAGTATGCCCGCAGCGTCACGGAGCGGGCGGAGGAGTATATGCGCGAGACGGGCGTGGCCGATCAAATGGTGGTAGGACCGGAATTTGAGTTCTACCTGTTTGACAGCGTACGCTTTGAGAGCGCGCCGCACCATGCGTCCTTCCGGGTGAATTCCCTGGAGGCGGAATGGAATACCGGCGAGGAAGGCGGAAGCGGGTATCATATCCGCCATCACGACGGCTATCACGCCGCCCTGCCCCAGGACCTCACCTTTGACCTGCGCAATGAGATTTGCCGGATGATGGAGGATTGGGGCGTAAAAGTAAAATACCATCACCATGAGGTAGGAGGTCCCGGCCAGCTGGAGATCGAGGTGGAGCCGGAGAGTCTGACCGAAATGGCGGACAAAACCTTGATTACCAAATATATTATTCGAAATGTAGCCGCCAGGCACCAGCAGACGGCCTCTTTCATGCCCAAGCCCATCTATGGTGAAGCGGGCAGCGGGATGCACGTCCATATCTGGCTGTGGAAGGACGGCAAGCCCCTGTTCTATGATGAGAAGGGGTACTCTCAGCTCTCCGACACGGCGCTGTATTTCATTGGAGGACTGCTCCGTCATGCGGCCTCGCTGTGCGCCATCACCAATCCCTCCACCAACTCCTTCAAGCGTCTGGTACCCGGTTTTGAAGCGCCGGTGACCATCGGCTATGCCACGGCCAACCGCTCCTCCATCATCCGCATTCCTGCCTATGCCAAAACGCCGGCGCAGAAGCGCTTTGAGCTGCGCAATCCGGACGCTCTCTGCAATCCTTACTATGCCTATGCAGCTATCCTGATGGCAGGGCTGGACGGAATCCTCAACAAAATTGATCCCCACGCCAACGGCTGGGGGCCCTATGACTTCAATCTCTTTACGCTCTCCGATGAGGAGAAGAAGCGGATTCAGGGGCTGCCCAAGTCCCTGGGGGAGGCGCTGGACGCCCTGGAGGCGGATCACGCCTATCTGACCGCCGGAGGCGTGTTCCCGGAAGAGCTGATCCACAATTGGATCCGGCTCAAACGGGCGGAGGAGGAGGAAATTTCCCGTATTCCCACGCCGGCTGAGTTCCAGCGTTACTACGCTCTGTAAGTAAGAGCCTGTATTCACAGGCGGGGATGCTGGATGGTCCAAGGGGGTTACCGCCCTGCAAGGCAAAAAGGTAAAAAACCCGGCCAGACAGCGTCCAGCGCCTGCAAATACAGGTTCTGAGCCCAACTGCCCCTTTGATTGTCAACGGACCGCCCGAGAGCGGCACGAAAAAAGGAGATAGCCATGGAAAAGATCAAAATGACCACCCCTCTTGTAGAGATGGACGGGGATGAAATGACCCGCATTTTGTGGGCGATGATAAAAGAAAAGCTGATTCTTCCGTTCGTGGAGCTGAAAACCGAGTATTACGACCTGGGCCTGCTCCACCGCAATGAGACCGGGGACCAGGTGACGGTGGACGCCGCCAATGCTGCCAAGAAATACGGCGTTGCGGTGAAGTGCGCCACCATTACCCCCAACAAGCAGAGAATGGAGGAATATCCCCAGCTGACGGAGATGTGGAAAAGTCCGAACGGCACCATCCGCTCCATCCTGGACGGCACCGTGTTCCGCACCCCCATCTGCATCGACGCCATCAAGCCGGTGGTGAAAAACTGGAAGAAGCCCATCACCATCGCCCGGCACGCCTACGGCGATGTCTACAAAAGTGTGGACTTCGTTACCGGGAAGCCAGGTACCTGCACCATGACCTTCCGCAGCGATGACGGCACGGAAGAGAAGACCGTCACCGTGCAGAAGGTAAACGGCCCAGCCCTCTGGCAGGGAGCCCACAACAAGGAGGCGTCCATCCGGTCCTTCGCCCGCTCCTGTTTCCAGTACGCCATCGATACCAGGCAGGATCTGTGGTTCTCCACTAAGGACACCATTGCCAAGGTCTATGACGGACAGTTCAAAAAGATCTTTGAGGAGGAATTCGAGAGCTGCAGGACCAGATTTGAGGAGCTGGGGCTGACCTATTTCTACACCCTCATTGATGACGCGGTAGCCCGGGTGATCCGTTCGGAGGGAGGGTACATCTGGGCCTGCAAGAATTACGATGGCGATGTGATGAGCGACATGGTTTCCACCGCCTTTGGATCTCTGGCCATGATGACCTCCGTACTGGTGGCCCCCGACGGCGTCACTGAATATGAGGCCGCCCATGGCACCGTCACCAGGCACTACTACAGGCACCTCAAGGGGGAGAAAACCTCCACCAACCCCATGGCCACCATCTTCGCCTGGAGCGGCGCCCTGCGGAAGCGGGGGGAGCTGGATGGCCTGGATGATCTGGCCCAATTTGCCGGAAAGCTGGAGGAGGCCTGCTTTGACACCCTGAACGACGGGGTCATGACCCGGGACCTGGTGGGTCTGGTGGAGCCGGGCTTTTCCGCGCGGGCGGTGGATTCCGAGGAGTTTCTGGATGAAATTGCCGGGAGGCTGGCGCGAAAGCTGTGACGGCAATTCTTTGGCGGACCGTTTCCGGTCCGCCAAATTTTTTCGGGAAAGTGGTAATTATCACTTGACAGGACAGCTCTGGGGCTGTACTATATGTATGTTCGCTGCGCGGACTGCACGCAATATCTTGTGCCTGGGGGCGGTCAAGATCCTGCCTCCGGGCACAGTTTTGAATTTCAATGATATACTGAGGAGTACGGGGAAATGACGATCGAAAAATTGAGGAAGCGGGACGGGCGGCTGGTCAGTTTTGATAAGGAAAAGATTGCGGGCGCAATCGCCAAGGCCTTCGAAGCCACCTACAAGCCGGGGCAGGAGGAAGTGGCCGGGGCCCTGGCCGACGAGGTGCTGTCTATCCTGGAGGTGGAGGGCGCGGCGGCTCCGGAGGTAGAGCATATTCAGGACCTGGTGGAGCGGGTACTGATGGACAAGGGATATATCCAGACGGCCAAGGCCTACATTCTCTACCGCAACGAGCGCAGCCGGGTCCGGGAGATGAACACCCGGCTCATGAAGACCTACGAGGATATTACGTTTTCCGATGCGGTGGACTCCGATGTAAAGCGGGAGAACGCCAATATCAACGGCGATACCGCCATGGGTTCCATGCTGAAATACGGCAGCGAGGGCGCCAAGCAGTTCTATCAGATGTTCGTTCTCAAGCCCGAGCATGCCAAGGCCCACCAGGAGGGGGACATCCATATTCATGATCTGGACTTCTATACCCTCACCACTACCTGCTGCCAGATCGACATCAAGAAGCTGTTCAAGGGCGGGTTCTCCACCGGGCACGGCTATCTGCGGGAGCCCAACGACATTGCGTCCTACGCCGCTCTGGCCTGTATCGCCATCCAGTCCAACCAGAACGACCAGCACGGCGGACAAGCCATTGTCAACTTCGACTACGGCATGGCTGACGGTGTGAAGAAGACCTTCCGCCGGTATTATACCCGGAATCTGGCCAAGGCACTGATGCTCTGGCATGACGACATGGAGGACCCGGAGAGCGACCTGAAGGCTCTCCGGGAGAAAATTGAGGAGGAGACCGGTCTCTATCCCCATCTGGAGCAGTGTCAGGAGTATATGGCGGCGGAGCTGCCCTATCTGGAGGAGAAGTACGGCGACGGGGAGCGGATGAGAAAGGCGCAGTCCATGGCCGTTCACTATGCGGAGAAGGAGACTGACCGCGCCACCTTTCAGGCTATGGAGGCGTTTATCCACAACCTGAACACCATGCACAGCCGGGCCGGGGCGCAGACGCCTTTCTCCTCCATCAACTACGGTATGGACACCTCACCGGAGGGCAGGATGGTCATGAGAAACCTCCTGCTGACCACGGAGCAGGGGCTGGGCAACGGAGAAACGCCCATCTTTCCTATCCAGATTTTCCGGGTAAAGGAGGGGGTCAACTACAACCCCGGCGAACCCAATTACGACCTGTTCAAGCTGGCCTGCCGGTGCAGTGCCAAGCGGCTGTTCCCCAATTTTGCGTTCATCGACGCACCGTTCAATCTGCAATACTATGATCCCAAGCGGCCAGAGACGGAGATCGCTTACATGGGCTGCCGGACACGGGTCATCTCCAACGTGTATGACCCCTCACGCCAGCAGTGCAACCAGCGGGGGAATCTGAGCTTTACTTCTATTAATCTGCCCCGGATTGCCATCAAAGCCAAGGGTGACCTGGATGCTTTCTTTGACGAGCTGGACCGGAAGATGGATCTGTGTGTGGATCAGCTGCTGGAGCGGTTCGAGATCCAGGCCCGGAAGCATGTGTACAACTTCCCCTTCCTTATGGGGCAGGGAGTGTGGCTGGACAGCGAGAAGCTGGGATGGACCGACGAGATTCGGGAGGTCCTCAAGCATGGCACTCTGTCTGTGGGCTTTATCGGTCTGGCGGAGACCTTGGTGGCGCTCACCGGCCAGCACCACGGGGAGAGCGAGCGCAGCCAGCGCCTTGGACTGGAGATCATTGCCCGGATGCGGGCCAGGATGGATGCGGAGAGCCAGAAAACGGGGCTGAATTTTTCCCTGCTGGCCACCCCCGCCGAGGGGCTGTCAGGGCGGTTTATCCGAATTGACAAGAAGCGCTTCGGGGATATCCCCGGAGTGACGGACCGGGATTACTATACCAACAGCTTCCATGTTCCGGTGTACTACCCTATCAGCGCTTTTGAGAAGATCAAGCTGGAGGCGCCCTATCACGCCCTGACCAACGCGGGGCACATCAGCTATGTGGAGATGGACGGCGACCCGCTGAAGAATCTGGATGCCTTTGAAAAGGTTGTCCGGTGCATGAAGGAAGCGGGCATCGGGTATGGTTCGGTGAATCATCCGGTGGACCGGGACCCCTGCTGCGGGTATACGGGAATCATCGACGATGAGTGTCCCGGCTGCGGACGGAAGGAATGCTCCTGTCCGGAGAACTTTGAGCGTATCCGCCGGATCACGGGGTATCTGGTGGGCAGCATGGACCAGTGGAATGACGCGAAGTCCGCGGAGGAGTCGGAACGGGTCAAACACGGGATGTAATGCAGAAAAGAGACGGGGGGCGAGAGCCCTCCGTCTCTTTTCCGTCTGCGGCCCATGCCGCGCGAAGCGCGGCAAAAAGCCCTTTTTCTCATCTGCCCCTTGACGCACCCCCTATCTATTATTATAATAAGCACAAATGTTTTGCCAGAAGAGAGGAAAATCATATGCCTACCCCCCGTATCGCTGCCATCCACGACCTCAGCGGCTTTGGCCGCTGTGCCTTGACGATCGTAATTCCTGTACTTTCCGCTATGGGCGTACAGTGCTGCCCACTTCCCACGGCGCTGCTGTCCACCCACACCGGAGGGTTCCAGGGAAACACGTTCCTGGATTTGACAAACCAGATGGGGCCGGTGACCGCTCATTGGAGGGCGGAGGGACTGACCTTTGACGCAATCTATACCGGATTCATGAGTTCCGCAGATCAGATAGCGCAGACGGCGGCGTTTATTCATACTTTCCGGTCGCCTGTGTGTCCCGTTATCATCGACCCGGTGATGGGAGATAATGGGCGGGCCTACCGGACCTATACCCAAGAGATGTGCCGGGCTATGGCATCACTGGTGGCGGAGGCGGATGTGCTTACTCCAAACCGTACCGAGGCAGCGCTGCTGCTGGAGGAGGACTACGACGCCCTCCGGCTGGACCGGGAGGTGGATTGCCGGAGGTACTGCCAGGCATTGAGCCAGGGCGGGCGGCGGTCCGTAGTGCTGACCGGTGTTTCCATGGAGGAGGGCTCCGTGGGTGCGGCCTGCCTGGACCGGGACCGGGGAACGGTGGAGTTCGTCTCCGCACCGGTGGTGGACGGACAGTTCCATGGGACGGGGGACCTGTTCGCCAGCGTGCTGGCGGGCGGACTTGTTCGGGGATGGTCCCTGGCAGAAGCTGCGGGATTGGCGGCGGAGTTTGTCAGCCAGTGCGCCCGGCGGACCTGGGAGGAGGATACGCCCCGGCGGGAGGGTGTGGATTTTGAGCCCCTGCTGTGGCGGCTGGGACAGAGAATGGAGGCGCACCCATGCCGGAGCTGACTACCAGTATCCGCTATGTCAAGGGCATCGGAGAGCAGCGGGCCAGGAGCCTGGAAAAGCTGGAGATCCGGACGCTGAAGGACCTGATCTCCTATTTCCCCAGAGCTTACGACGACCGGCGGGCCTTCAAGAAGATCAGAGACCTGGAGGAGGGCGAGAGCGCCTGCGTGGAGGCCATGGTGGCCGCTCTGCCAACGCTGAACCGCATTCGTGCGGGACTGGAGCTGGTCAAGCTGCGGGTGGTGGACGAGACCGGGGCTCTGGACATCACTTTCTTTAATCAAACGTATCGGAAGGACAGCTTTCAGGCGGGGGAGACCTACACGTTCTTTGGTAAGGCGGAGGTCACAGGACGCAGGCGCGCCATGTCCAACCCTGTTGTTGAGCGGGAGGGAGGCCGGCTCATGACGGGACGGATTATGCCCGTCTATCCCCTCACCGCCGGCATCAGCCAGATGACGCTGGTGAAAACCATGGAGCAGGGACTGGCCGCCTGCCGGTCCTTGCTGCCGGACCCCTTGCCGGACGATGTACGGCAGGCCCATGGGCTGTGCCGCATTGGCTACGCCTACGAGCAAATCCATTTTCCCGCCAGCGAGGAGGAGCTGGCCATTGCCCGGAGAAGGCTGGTGTTCGAGGAGCTGTTTCTGCTGGCCATCGGACTCCGGAGGCTGCGGGGCAGACGGGACCGGCTAGCCTGCGCACCCTGGGAGAACTTGGATTTGACAGTGTTTTACGGGCAGCTGCCCTTTGCTCTTACCGGGGCGCAGCGGCGGGCCGTTGAGGATATCCGTACCGATCTGACTGCCGGGCGTCCGATGAACCGCCTGGTTCAGGGGGATGTAGGCTCCGGCAAGACCATGGTGGCTGCCGCCGCCATGGTGTGCGCTGCGGCAAACGGGAAGCAGGCGGCGCTGATGGTTCCCACGGAGATCCTGGCGGAACAGCATCACAAAGGGCTGGCCCCGCTGCTGGAGAAATTGGGCATCCATACCGCCCTGCTGACCGGGGCGGTGAAGGCGAAGGAGCGCAGGAACATTCTGGCGGCGCTGGAGAGCGGGGAGGTGCAGGCGGTTATCGGCACCCATGCTCTTATCAGTGCGGATGTGGCCTATCAGGATCTGGGTCTGGTGGTTACGGATGAGCAGCACCGGTTCGGCGTAGGGCAGCGCTCCGCTCTGGCGGCCAAAGGGGAGCGGCCGCATCTGCTGGTGATGTCGGCCACGCCCATTCCAAGAACGCTGGCGCTGATGATCTATGGAGACCTGGACGTTTCGGTCATAGATGAACTTCCTCCGGGACGGCAGCAGATCGACACCTTCACCGTCCCCGGCAGCTACCGGCAGAGAATATACCGGTTTTTGGAGAAACAGATTGCCGAAGGGCGGCAGGCCTATATGATTTGCTCCATGGTGGAGGAGAACGACCAGATACCCGACGACCGCAAGGCGGCGGCGGAGTACGCGAAGATGCTCCAGGAGAAGGTGTTTCCCCATCTGACGGTGGCCTGCGTCCATGGGCGGATGAAGCCCAGGGAAAAGGAGCGGGTCATGGCGGCGTTTGCCGCCGGAGAGACACACATTCTGGTTTCCACAACGGTAGTGGAGGTAGGGGTGGACGTACCCAATGCTGCTGTGATGGTGGTGGAGGATGCGGACCGGTTCGGGCTCAGCCAGCTCCACCAGCTGCGGGGGCGTGTGGGCCGGGGGAGCCATAAATCTTACTGCATTTTGATTTCTGACAATCGGAGCGAGGAATCCCGGGCGAGGCTGAAGGTCATGACGCAGACGGGAGACGGGTTCCGGATAGCTGAGGAGGATCTGAAGCTGCGGGGCCCCGGGGATTTTTTCGGGAGGCGGCAGCACGGGCTGCCGGCACTGAAGATTGCGGATTTGACATGTGATATAAGCCTGTTGAAGGAGGCCCAGGGGGCTGCGCTTGAGCTGCTGGAAAAGGACCCGGAATTGATTTCCTGTCCCGCGGCGGCAGAGCGGGTAGAGGATATGTTCGGCGGAGGTGCGGGGGCAATGAATTGATTGCCGTTTTTACCGGTGATCCGGGACCTGCGGAGTTCCGGACAGTCCAAGATATCTAAGGTGAGATGTCCCAGGCTGCCAAGTAGAAGCATTTATCCTGATACCAACGCCGGCAGCATCAGCAATTTTCGGGAAACCATCAAGAAGTCCAGCTAAACCCGGCAGGATTTTATAGCCTCTGAGGGGACGCCCCTCCGTTCCCGGCATAGGATAAGGGAAAGGGAGGGGTAGCGATGGACCCGAGGGAGCTGACGCTGTTTGTTTCAGCGGTGGCCAACACCCTGTATGAGTGCCTGCCGGCGGGACAGCTGGCGGTATTGGCCGCAGTTCTAACGCAGCTGGGGGATACGCTGGAGACACTGGCGGTTCAGGCTGCATTTCTGGAGAAGGAAGACCGTTGAACCAGGAGTGTAAAAGAGGGCGCGAAGCATTGGCTTCGCGCCCTCTTTTACAGCTTTGGGACGCCTTGCCCGGTGATGAGAACGCCTTTGTCCTGAGCCGTTGGAAACCGCCTTTCCGGGAGATCAAGGCCAGGATAAACAGCACACCGGCGATGCCGGAGCGCAGCGGGATGCCGGTGAGTACAAGGATATGGATGTGCCTGAGGCCCTTTGTTGTAATAAAATCATAATTCTGCCGCGAATTTTCGATCTGCCTCCGCAAGCGATTCCTGGCCCAGTGCTGAATATGCGTCTGCACGACTTAGGTAGGCGTTTTTATATTTGGGGTCCAATTGGAAATTAATAACACCCTCATTTGTAAAGTTCGTTGTTCGCAAAACAGGAATGCCGGTTCCGGCTTTATCATCTTGCCCCCATTCCCCACTAATAGCTTTCCCAACCACCTCTGCCAGCCTCGCCATCACACCATCCCCTCCAACTCCTCCAATCCTTTAGCAATCTCCGCCTCCAACGCCCTCAGCTCCGCAAAAATCTCACTGGTCGGCGGATACTCCACCGGCACATACGCTGTCTTCTTGTACTTGTTGATGGACAGATCATACCCATTCTCCACGATTTCCGCTTTCGGCACCAGGAACGACTGCTCTGTCCGCGCCCTCTCAGTCTCGCTGCGCTCGACAGCTCCCCCAGAGGGGGAGCCAGGCAGATGGTTCTCTGGCACACTGCTTGCCTCCACCGATCCACTTGCCTCTCCCTCTGGGAGAGGTGGCACAGCCGCAGGCTGTGACGGAGAGGGCTTTCCTAAGCTGTGAAACCGCCTGATAATATCCGGAATATCATTCTCCGCAACCGCCGTCCGCTTGTCGTCCAGACTGAACCCGTCGGCGCGCATATCATAAAACCACACCTGTTCCGTGCCGCCGTGCCCCGTCTTGGTAAACACCAGCACCGCCGTAGACACCCCGGCATACGGCTTGAACACCCCGGAGGGCATGGAGATCACCGCCTCCAGCCGGTGATTCTCGATAAGTTCCCGCCGGATATCCTTATGGGCCTTGGAAGAGCCAAACAGCACGCCATCCGGCACGATGACCGCGCCCCGGCCGCCCACCTTCAGCATCCGCAAAAACAGCGCCAGGAACAGCAGCTCCGTCTTCTTTGTCTTGCACACCTTCAGCAATCCCGGCGCCACAATGTCCGCGTCCAGACTGCCCTTGAAGGGGGGATTTGCCAGAATCATGGTGTACTTTTCTGTGTCCGTGTTCTGGTCGCTGAGGCTGTCCTTATACTGGATGGCGGGGTTTTCTACCCCATGGGTCATCATGTTCATGGCTCCGATCCGCAGCATGGTCCGGTCCATGTCGTAGCCGGTGAACATACCGGCGTTATAGTGGGCCAGCCGGGCGGGATTGTAGAAAATCTCCTCTCTGTGCTGTTCCTTGAGGTACTCTCCCGCCGCCACCAGAAAGCCGCTGGTGCCGCAGGCAGGGTCGCAGATGATCTCGTCCGGACCGGGTGAGAGCAGCTCCACCATCATGCGGATAATGTGCCGGGGTGTGCGGAACTGCCCGTTGGTCCCGGCGGTGGAGAGCTTGGAGAGCAGGTACTCGTATACGTCCCCCCGGATGTCCGGGGCCGCCAGGCCGGAGGCGTAGAGGGCGTCCATCTGATCTACGATCTGGCTGAGCTTCTGAGGCGTGGGGATCATGAAAATGGCGTCGCCCATATACTTGGAGTAGGCGCTGTCCGGCCCGGAGCCCAGGGTTTTCAGGAAGGGAAATACGCCGTTCTGAACAATGTGGAACATCTCCGCGGCGGGCAGGTCCCGGAATACAGACCATTTGTACTGCCGCTGTTCCGGGCCGAAGAGGCTGGCATAGGGCAGATCCAGCATGACGGCCTCCTTGGCACGTGTATCGTCCAGAGCGTCTAGGTCGTGGATAAACATGAGATAAGTAATCTGCTCGATGACCGTCAGCGGGTTGGTCAGCCCGCCGGTCCAAAAGGTCTCCCAGAGTGCGTCAATTTTATTTTTCAGTTCACCGGTAATCATAACGGTTCCGCCTTTCTCCGTTTGTCGTATGTGAGAAAATTAAAGCACAGATGGTCAAAAAAGGAAAGGGAGAGTTTGGCTCGGGAGGACAGCAGACTGGGTGATACCGTCAGGGCAGGACAGGCGTGTCCGCGCTGGGGATATTGTATGTGATCTCCTGCCGCCTGGTTCCTGGTGGAACCGAACCGCTCTGGCTGTCATAGTGTAGAACGGCGGCATGGATATCCTGCCGCACAACGCAGTCCCGGCGGCCGCCGGGACGATCAATGGAGTTTTTGAATATGTCGATGCCTTCTTTCCCCAAAAACGGGGCGAATATGACCCGGGAAGAAGCTCTGACCATGATTATCGCGTCCATCGCCATGGAAGAGCTTGCCCTGAGCCATATCCTAAACGCCGAGGGCGAGAAATTGCAATATATTCTTGGAACCCTGCCAGGCGCAAGCCCCTGTGCCTGTCCCCAGGATGTGCTTGCGGTCAACAAAAGCGTCACCGCCCTTGTGGAGGCGGTGTCACAGAATCAGATGCTGTTGAAAAACAAGCTGGATCAGGTGCTGCAATTCTGTCCGGTTCCTCCTCCTCCGCCGCCGCCCGGCAGGCCGGAGCCCGAGCCTTGTCCGCCTCCGTGCCCGCCGGGGCCTTGTGTTCCGCCTTGCTCTCCGCCATGTCCACCTCCTTGCCCGCCCCCATGCAGGGCGGAACCTTGTGAAAGAAGCGCCCTCCAGCTGATGGGCCTGCGGGAGCAGATGCTGTGGGACCCGGGCTGCCGTCTGCCCTGGAGGCAGCGGAGCTGCACAGGGAAGGCCGTCTGCTGGGACGGACGCACTCCCGCGCAGATTCAGCTGAATCCAGGGAGTGCCTATATGGTCCAGTACACACTGAATGTCTGTACCGCGTCCCCGGCGAGAGGGACGGGAAGAATTCTTCTCAGGCAGTCGCCCTGCGGCGTGTTTACAGACGCGCTGCCCGTATGCTTCTCCATGGAACACATGGCATGCGGCCTCCAGACTCTGCAAGGCGCCGCCGTGCTGCATCCCCGCACAGGCGGCGGGCGTGAGGCGGTGCTGTCCTTGACGCTGGATGCCAAAACATCTCTGCGTGTAGAGCAGGCGGTAATGGATATTGTAGAGTTGTGATACTGAGAGCAAACATTTTCCTGCACGCTATGCCTGCTCTTCATCCGCAAAAACCAGATCATATTTTTCCACATCCATCAACACCGAACCGCCGGCCTCAAAGCTGATGGCGTCCGCCTCCTGCCGGGTGTAGATCACCGCGCTGGCTGCCTGCTCGCCGTCGTTGACGAAGACCTCCAGGCTGAAGCGGTCCAGCACCAGACGCAGCTTGATCTCTCCGTCCCTGGGCCGAACAAAAAAGCTGCGGGTATGGACGATGTCGTGGGGCAGACCGCTGCGGGTCCGGTCGATCTTGACGGTTCCCTGATCGGGGCGGTAGCGGATGATGGTCTCATGCTCCCTGTCCTTGGCTACCCGGATGCGGAACCAGCGGTAGGAATCCTTCCCGATGGGCCGGACGGTGACCGTCATGTCCAAGGTCCTTCCTTGAACGCCGGGCAAGTTGATCTCACCGCTGACAGGAATGTTGTGGTGCATGACGCGCGGACCGCGATAGTTCTCCAGCTCCCGCACCGGCACTTGGTACAAGCGCCCGTCCTTCACAGACAACTCACGGGGTAAGGTCATCTGCCCAAACCAGCGGCAGTGATAAGGCTTCGCACCTGCGGTGGCCCAATTCTGCATCCAGGCCACCATCACCCGCCGCCCGTCGGAGGTCAGCAGCGTCTGGGGCGCATAGAAGTCCAGGCCATAGTCGATCGCCTGGGCATTTTGCCGGATGAAGCCCACCCCCTGCGGGTCGTAGTCTCCGATAAGACACAGCGTCCCGTTTCCGGCATGAAATTCCAGTCCCACGGGCTGCATCTCCTGGGGGCTGGTGAGCAGGACCTGCTTCCCGTCCAGCGGGAAGAAATCCGGGCACTCCCACATTTTTCCGTACTGGTTATGGCAGGCGTCCAGGGTGCGGACGAACGTCCACTTCCGGCCGTCCCCGCTGCTGTAGAGCAGGATGGCCCCGCTGCCGTCTGCGGCGCGGTTGCCGATGACAGCGTAATACGTTCCATCTGCCTCCCGCCAGACTTTGGGGTCCCGGAAGTCCACCGCACTGCCGCCCTCCAGCAGATCCTCGCCGGTCAGAACCGGGTTCAGCTCGCATTTGTTGTAATCCACGCCGTCTCCAATGGCAATGCACTGGGTCTGGATATCCCGGATAAATCCATCGGCATCGCGCCCCCGCTGAACGCCGGTATACATGAGCATCTGCCGCCCGTCGGGCATCTCCACCGCGCCGCCGGAGAAGCATCCCGCCGCATCGTAGCCGCAGTCCGGGGCCAGGGCGGCGGGCAGACGCTCCCAGCGGATCAGGTCCCGGCTCTTCACGTGTCCCCAGTGCATGGGTCCCCACTCGTTGGAGTAGGGGTGGTACTGGTAAAACAGATGGTACTCCCCCTTATAGAGGGAGAATCCGTTGGGGTCGTTCATCCAGCCGATGGTGGGGGTAACGTGGAAGGCGGGCCGTTCCCCGGCGGGGATGCGGGGGCCGTACTGGACCTCAAAATCCCGGGCCTTTTGCAGCGCTTCGCTGGTCATATCGTGTTTCCTCCTGGATTCTTCCAAAATGTGCCTGAAGCCGTAAATCTTTCTTGCGCATATTCTTGCCGGTCAGTGTTTTCCACAGTGGCTTATAGATGATTTTCATAGCCTGCTCTGCCTTTCCGGGCCGGGGCCGGCAGGAACGGCCCTGGCCCTGCGGCATTTCAATCATTATATCGCAATTATGGAGAAAACACAATGCGATCTTGCAATTTCCCTATGAAAGCCGAGAGATATATGACGCATTTGTCCCCGTTTCCCCTAATACCAATTTAAGATCAGGCACCCGGCACTTTGGGGATTTTTACAGGTTTCTGCTTTATCTCACAGGTCACTGTTGTTATTTTTCTCCAGGTGTGCTACAATGGAAGTACACAAATATAAGGAGGGCTTTCTCATGAAACTGCACTTTTTTGGAGCGGACCAATGTGTAACCGGCAGCTGTCACTGCCTGGAGGTCAACGGGAAGAGGATTTTGATTGACTGCGGCCTGCAGCAGGGGCGGGATGAAATCGACAATCATGAGCTGCCCTTTGCGCCCAATACCATTGACTATGTACTGATTACCCACGCCCACATTGACCACAGCGGCCGTGTGCCCATGTTGATTAAGCACGGCTTCACCGGGCAGATCTGGACCACCCGCCTTACTGCCAGGCTGCTGGAAATCATGCTGGTGGACAGTGCCTACATCCAGATGTCCGATGCGGAGTATGACAACCGCCGCAACCAGCGTGCGGGCCGGCCCTTTGTGGAGCCCATCTATACTGTGGAGGATGCCATGCGTACCATGGCATATGTCCACACCTGCGAGTACGACCAGGAGATCGGCATCTGCGAGGGCGTCACCGCCACGTTCACCGATGCGGGTCATCTGCTGGGTTCCGCCTCCATCACTATGGAGCTTCATGAGGGCAATGTGCGGAAAACCATCGTTTTCTCCGGAGACATCGGCAACATTAACCAGCCCATCATCCGGGACCCCATCCTGCTCAAAAAGGCGGACTACGTGGTGATGGAGTCCACCTACGGCGACCGGAACCACCAGGAGGTGTGGAGCTACACCTCAGAACTGGCCAAGGTCATCGACCGGACCCTGGGACGGGGTGGCAACGTTATCATTCCCGCCTTTGCCGTGGGGCGCACCCAGGAGATTCTCTACTTCCTGCGGCGCATCAAGCAGGAGCATCTGGTCAAATCCGTTCAGGATTTCCCTGTGTACATCGACTCCCCTCTGGCCAGCAAAGCCACCACTATTTTCTGCGGCGATCTGCGGGGTTATCTGGATGAGGAGGCTCTGGCTCTGGTGAAGGGCGGCGTGGATATGTTCTCCTTCCCCGGGCTGCGGCTTACGGAGTCCCTGGAGGAATCCAAGATGCTCAACGCGGACAAGACGCCCAAGGTCATCATTTCCGCCTCCGGCATGTGCGACGCCGGCCGTATCCGCCACCATCTGAAATACAATCTGTGGCGGCGGGAGTGTACCATCGTGTTCGTGGGCTTCCAGGGCCCCGGCACCCTGGGACGCACGCTGCTGGATGGCGCGCCGGTGGTGAAGCTGTTCGGCGAGGAGGTCGCCGTACTGGCTGAGATCGAAAATTTCAAGGGCCTCTCCAGCCATGCGGACCGGGATCACCTGCTGGAGTGGGCGAAGTCTTTCTCCCACCCCACCCATTTCTTTGTCGTACACGGAGACCGTGAGGTAGCGCCTTATTTTGCCGACTCCCTGGTCCGGTTGGGATACAGCGCCCACGCGCCCCAATACACGGAGGTATTTGACCTGGTAACCAATCAGATGCTGGAGCGGGGTTACCTGCCTGAGCGCAAGGTGGTCACGCCCGCCGGGAAGGTCTCCGGACCCTATCAGCGGCTGGTGGCTGTGGGCAAGCTGCTCCAGGAGGTCATTTCCCGCAGCAAGGGCCGCGCCAACCGCGACCTGGGCAACTTCGCCGACCAGATCAAGATGCTCATCGACAAGTGGGAAGCGTAATCAAGTAGTCAAAAGGAATGGCAAAGCCATTCCTTTTGAGGGGCAGCCGCTCTGCTCTGCGCCCCGGCTTCCCGTTTTCAGCGGACAATTCAGCGCACGCTTCGCGCAGAGTGCCGTTCTGGGGGACCTGTCCCCCCGAAAAAGAGATCAGAAATTATCTTGCGCCTGCGGGCGTAAGACTCTTGCGGAGGGCCGCTTTTATGGTGCAGCTCACAAAGAACCAACTCCATACCGTAACCATCACCGGCTATACCGCCGAGGGCTTGGGCGTAGCCCGGACCCCCGGCGGACAGGTGGTATTCGTCCACAACGCCGTGAGGGGGGAGGTGTGTCAGATCCGCATCCTGAAAGTGCTGAAAAACATTGCCTACGCCCGGGTGGAGGCGGTGCCGGAGCCCGCCTCCGCCCGGCGGCTTCCGGACTGTCCCCACTTTCCGACTTGCGGCGGCTGTGATTTCCGGCACATCTCCTACCAGGAGGAACTGGACGCCAAACGGCAGCGGGTAGAGGACGCTCTGCGCCGGGTAGGCGGTGCAGATGTGCCTGTGGAGGATATCTTGGGTGCGGAGTCGGTAGATGGCTACCGCAATAAGTGCCAGTTTCCCGTCAGCCCGGATGGCCGGGCCGGATTTTTCCGCGCCCATAGCCACCAAGTAATTCCTGCCCTAGACTGCCGCCTCCAGTCTCCCCAGGCTAACGCCGCTGCGGCGGCGGTGGAGGGATATCTGCTGGATTTTGACGTCCCCGCCTATGACGAAACCGTCCACCGGGGGCTTCTGCGGCACATCTATGTCCGTACCAATGGTATTGGACAGGTATTGGTCTGCCTGGTGGTCAACGGGGACCGGCTGCCTGGCGAGGAGGAACTGGTCCGCCGTATCCGCGCCGCCTGCCTGCCAGTTGTGGGCGTTGTGCTGAATGTCAACCGGGAGCGGACCAATGTAGTCCTGGGCAGCGCATACCGGACGCTTTGGGGCGAGGATACGCTGACCGATACGCTGTGTGGCCTCACCTTCCAGCTGTCGGTGCCCTCCTTCTATCAGGTCAACCGCATCCAGGCGGAGCGGCTGTATGAGAAGGCCGTTGAGTTTGCGGGACTTACAGGACAGGAGACTGTGCTGGACCTATATTGCGGCGCGGGGACCATCACCCTGACCATGGCCCGGCGCGCCGGGCGGACCGTCGGCGCGGAGATTGTACCTGAGGCGGTGAAAAACGCCTGGGAAAATGCCCGGGTAAACGGGATCACCAACGCAGAATTTTTCTGCGGCGACGCAGGCGATATAGCCAAGAAGCTTGCGGCAGAGCGGATGCGGCCGGATGTGGTGGTGGTGGACCCGCCTCGGAAGGGACTGGGCGAGGACGTGATTCCCATTATCGCGGGCATGGGACCGGAACGAGTTGTGTATGTCTCCTGCGACCCGGGGACCTTGGCCCGGGATGTAAAACGGTTCTCTGACTGCGGTTACCGGGCTGTACGGGCTGCGGCGGTGGATCTGTTTCCGAGGACAAGGCATGTGGAGACGGTAGTATTATTGTCCAAACTTCGTACGGAGCATCATATCGAGGTTGACCTGGACTTGGGGGATATGGATTTGACCTCTGCCGAGAGCAAGGCCACCTACGATGAGATCAAGGCTTATGTGCTGGAAAAGTTCGGGCTAAAGGTATCCAGTCTTTATATCTCCCAGATCAAGCGGAAGTGTGGGCTGGAGGTTGGGGAGAATTATAACCATCCAAAATCCGAGAATACTAAGGTTCCTACTTGCCCACCGGAAAAGGAAACGGCAATACGCAAGGCATTAGAACACTTTAAGATGGTTTAATCTGATGAACTGCTCACATAACACTTGAAATTGAACAACAAAGGCAGGTGGCCTAAGGAGCACCTGCTTTTGCTGTACCTTTAGGAGATGTGAGTGGATACGAAAAATATCATTCCGCGCTGCTTTCCTGCGTATTAGACCGAAAGTCCTCTTGCACCCCTTCGTTCAAATCAAAACACATGGTTTTAGCATCTGCAACCCAGAAGCCACGCACCTTATACCGTTTGCCCGAAACCCACTCCTCTCCAATAACCCTTCGCAGCGGGTCCAACAGGTTTTTATTGGAGATTGTAACAACGCCCTTTTGTTCACCTTTAGGTTTAGAAAACTTGAAGCCCTTCGCCTCATTGCTTTTACATGCACGAATTGCAAAAACCCGAGCTTTAGGATCAAGTAAGCAGAGCACATAAGCTGGATAGCCTAAATCCTCAAGCACCTTCCTGGTAAACGTTACCCCGTTTTGATTTACAAACAAATCAGGGTATGCGTTCACATTAGCGTCTAACGTTTCAAAGTTCAGGGAAGAAAAATCGAAATTCATGTTCACTAATTCCTTTCATTTTCAATAATTTTGGGCGTTTGAATCATTTGAATAAACTCTTTTTTCTCGTCAACACTCCAGCGAGCATCCAGCACAAAGTATCCTTGAAATAATCCGTTTTTTATGCGGGATACAATAAATCGACTTCCTAATTGCCTCATCGTGGCAGGCTTTTTTGATGCACGTCTTAGAGAGAGAATATCCTGTACTTTTTGCCAATCTTTTTTCCGTATGATTGCGTCATGATGACCTTCCTTGAAATATTTGTTAAGGTCAACGTTCTTTACCGACTTATGCGTGCGAAAGTCTTTGGTATAGGTTTTCTGCATGATAGCATCGCCACAGTATTTTTCATTTCGGAGAATGCTGCGTACCGTTCCGGCAGACCAGTGGCTGTGCCCCTTTGGAGATTTAATTTGCTGCTCCGTCAGGGCTACCGCAATTTCGGAAACGGATGCGCCCTCTAAGCAGCTCTCATAAATATATTCGATAATCTTTGCTTCTGTTGGTTCGATTACTACTCGGCCAAAATGGTCGCGATAATACCCCAGCGTATTATATACGGAAAACTTATATACACCGTCTGCCATCCGCCAACGAATACCTGCTTTGATTGCTTCACTTTTTTGTTGCGATTCGAGTTCAGCAAGAGCGGATAAAATTGCAATTAGAAGGTTGTTATTGCCATCTCCGGTGGACGTGATGCCTTCTGTTTCAAATGATACCGTAACAGGTGGGTTCAGCGCCGCCAGCTTGCGAAGATTATCCAGTATATCTACAATGTTTCTCCCAAAGCGGTTAATGCCTTTTGTAAGAATGAGGTCAATTTTCCCCGCCAAAGCATCTGAAATCATCTTCTGGAATCCCAATCGCTTATTAACAGAGGTACCGCTTACTCCCTCGTCCTGGTAAATCTCTACTAATTCCCATGAGGGATTACTCTCTATCTTGCTCCTATAGTGCAGTACCTGCATCTCAAAGCTGTTAAGCTGCTGTTCCTCCTGTGTACTGACCCGGCAGTATGCGGCAACCCGCAGTTTAGGGGCATCCTGTGCCAAAGCTTCCTTTTTAGGAGGTGGAATCACGATTACGCCATTGCCGCTGCGATTATGGGCAATCTCCTCCCGTAACATGCGTCTCTTTTGCTCTCTCCGCTCCGCTTTGCGGCTGGTCCGTCTGGCGGCCTCTATTTTATCGGGATCAAGCGGTTTTGCCATGCGCTAACCTCCCAATTCTCTAATAATGCTGTACTCCGCCGCACACTTACAACTTCGTCAATTTTTGATACATTCTCATCAGCTCTGCGACGCAGGCCGGTTCGGAGTTCAGCTTACCCCAAAAACCATAAGCCACCATCACGGCCTTGTCGTTCTGCTGGTGGGCCTTCCGCAACTCCGGAGGCATGGTGGTTTCGTCGTAGAGGTCGGCAAGGCTGGCGTCCGGGTAGAGGGCACGGGCGTCAAGAATAGTGTGTCATAGAGTACCCCCACCAGTTCACCGGCCTGGAGGGAGATTTCCATTTCCTTTTTGATATGCTCGCTGCCAGTGTCCACCAGGAATTGCAGACGGTGAAACTCCTTCTCCAAGTCCGCCAGCTTGAGGACTTCCGGCTCGTCATTGGGGCGATTCATATCGTGAATCTGGAACTCTTGGAAGTTGCAGACGATAATCCAGCGTGGGACCTGATTATAGGGCAGATATCCGGCATACCTTCTGGCCTGCTGGTAAGGTGTCAGCATACTGCCGTCAGACTGCTTGTATCCTTTTCGGAGGTCAATCTCCCGGCCCTTCTGCTCAATCAGGACACGGGTGGATTCGATGTATCCGTCAATGAAACTGGTATGGTCCAACTTCACCGGGACTTCAAAGGAAATGGCAGTAGAGCCGTCAATGCCGAAAACCTTTGTCAGTAATTCGATCCAAAATCGCTGTGTCTCCTGGTTTTCATCACCCCGGCCCTTCCAATCAGCCGCAAACCGGGCTGCGGCGGTGCTTCTATCAACATCTGTCATCGTGTACCTCCTGCAAAAGGGTTATTCGTCAAAAAAGTATAACATATTTTGTGAAAAAATGGTAGAGTTTTTTTCATACTTTTACCGATACTCTTACTGTGCGTGCATTAACACAACTAAAATTCTCGGAATACATCGACGCGGAACAGTTCTGCGGTTTCGTAACAACAGAACCGTAACGCGGTTCACGTTTTCGGGGCAAGGTATCCAGACTGCGATTTGGCGATCTGGTACCCAAAGCCCCGAAAATGGAGGGGGAATCCAAGGGGGGATACTTCCCCTCTTGGCACACGACTTTCGCAGAAAGTCTGGTGAGTAATCCGAAATTTGCGGCTATGATGCAGGAAAAAATCAACATGAAGGTGGATACCGCAGCTATCGACCAGGAGATCGCCAATTATGAAAAGCAGTTGCGCCAGAGCTATTCCATCAAATCCAAACTGATGGAGGAGATCGACTCCCTTGACCCGGATGACCGTCATTACATCAAACGCAAAGCCGACCTTGATGACCGGCTTTATTAAGATGTACGATAGGATAGAAGAAATCGAGTCACAGCTTATCACAGCCAGGGCCAAGAAGCAAGCCATTGAAGCGGAAAAGCTGACCGGGGACAATATCTACAAGGTCCTGATTTATTTTGAAAAGCTGTATGCGTTGATGAACGAGGTAGAGCGGCGGCAACTGATCGAGGCCTTGATTTTAGAAATCCAAATTTATGAGGAGCGCCAGCCCAACGGACAATGGCTGAAATCCATCAAATTCAAGTTGCCGATCATTGAACAGGATATGAATTTGAGTTTGGACAATGATAAGCAAGTTGAGACGGTTATTCTTCTTTCCAAGGGAGAAATCAACTCGCAGAAGGTCAGGGAGCGGTTCCCGCAGGAAGATATGGATATGTCCGAATTTAAGAAGGGTGTGGGCTAAAGATGGGGGAAATTGTAATCTGGCGAAATCGGAAAATGCTCAAGTTCCCACGTGCCCGCCGGAGAAGGAAGCAGTGATTATGGACGTATGAAAGCATTTTCGAATGATTTAAGAAATATCGCCCACGGGTTAAAAAGAACCGTGGGCGATATTTCTTTCGTAAAATGATTGAAAACATCACTTATCAGGAGCAGCCCCAATAGCGATACAACGAACGTGTACTGCGGCGATAAAAGTATTCGGGATCTTGACATAGTCCCGCTGTCTTGATGCAACCGATATTATTGATGTCTGCCCGGCACATCATTTTGCCGCAACAACAAAACTGTACGTGTCAGCCTTCTATTTCCCGCAGGCGCTCCACAATAGTGCGGCGGTTAACGGAACGATACGCCAACAGGGGGATCAGGACCCCCAGGATCAGAAACAGCGGCATTACCGCCAAAACCGGCAGGACGGTAAATCGATAGGTGAAAAACCAAAAGACAGAGCAGAGCGATCCCGCCAGCCGTCCCAGCGCGGCGCTCAGAACCAGAGAGAGGGCAGCGGACAGCATCGTGTAGTACAGCCCTTCGTACACCAGCATGGTATTCATCTGCTTACCAGTCATGCCTACAGATTGGAGCATGGCCAGCTCCCGCTTCCGGGCCAGTATGCCCGTCAGCACGGCGTTGATGAAGTTGAGCACGCCCACCAGGCCGATGATCCCCGACAGCGTGCCGCCCATGGTCAGGAACATACTCCGGAAGCCCTCGAACTCCGCTGCCATGCTCTGTTTGCTCTCGTAGTCATAGGTGGGCTGGACGGACTCTGTGTATTCTTGCAGGAAGTCCTCCATAGCGGTGCTGGCCGTCTCGTCAGTGTTGAAAGCGTAGATCATGACGGAGCTGGTGCCGGTATCCTGCTGGAACAGCTCCGCTCCCATCGCCAGCTTGCTGCCTCCCAGGGTGGTATAGCGGTAAGTGAGGGCTCTGGGGATCTCGATCATGGCGCAGACGGTGTACTCCTTTTCCTCATAGACCTTGGCCCGGGGAACGAAATTCGTCTCTCCGCGGCTCCAGCGGGCGTTTGACTCCTCTGCGGTGATTTCCTCCCCGGTGTCCGTGTCGACATTCACCCACTCCTTCACATAGCGGAGCGTCACGGTATCCCCCACCTTGAAGCAGTTGTCATCTTCATGGATCACTCCGTAGTCGTCGGCGGCATAAACGGCGGCGATGGCGTTCCGGCTGGGGTCGGACAAGGGGGCGGTATCTCCCTCCAACACGTTTATCTCGCCGAGAATGAAGTCCTCCAGGCCGTAGAGCTGGGCGCTGCCTGCGACGGTGTCCTCGCTCACATGCTCCCGGGAGGCGACAACGCTGTCCAGCTCCTCCTCGGAATAAACGATGCTGATACCCTGGCGGAAGTACTCCTCCGGCAGAAGGGCCTGGATCGTGCTCTCCTGACCGTAGACCCGGCCCCCTTCGGTGATGCCGCCCTGGGAGATGACCTGGGCGATGACTTCCTCCGGAAGTGCCTGGTCCGCCAAGCGGAAGTTGGCGCTGCTCCGGAAGTAGCCGGCATGGCCCAGGACAAAGTCGGTGGCTACCAGGTCGGAAAGATATTTCTCCATGTCGAAGCCGTTCGTAAACGTATACACCAGGTTCATCAGCACCACCGCCAGGGTCAGGGAAATCATGGTAACGACCGTTTTACTCCTGCTCCGGCCCAGGTTGGCCCAGGCCATTTTCGGCAGGGATGCGCCGGCGGCAGCCTTCCGCTTGCCGCCCTTCTTCCCGGACTGCTGTCCGCCTTCGGTATAGCGCACCGCCTCCACCGGGGAAACCCTGGCGGCGATCCGTCCGGGCCGCGCGCAGGAGAGGAACACCGTCAGCAGGGAAAACGCCGCCGCGCCAATGAAAATCCAGGGATTGAAGGACACGAACGAGTTCTTATAGTTGAGATGGGCCATGATGACCGGCGCCAATATGTTGCCGGCGGCGAAGCCCAGAAGCAGGCCGATGGGGATACCCGCCAGACTGAGCAGGAGCGCCTGCTGGCGGATCATCCGCTTGATCTGCCGCCCCGTGGCGCCGATGGTTTTCAGCAGGCCGTAAAACCGGATGTCATTGGTGACGGAGATCTGGAAGATATTGTAAATGATGAGATACCCGGTGAAGATGATCAGCAGAAGAATCACCACAATGGTAATGAAGGGCACGGGGTCAATGCCGTTAGAGATCCGGTCCCCGGTGTAGCCCCAGTTCACGCCGATAACCAGGTAGTTCTTTGTCCCCGCCTCGGTGCTTTGATAGCCATAATTTTCCAGCACCGCGCTCAGGTTTTCTCGAATGCCTATGGCGCTCTTGAACATGATGTCCAGATTCCAGACGCCCGTCAAGGAGTCCTCCTCCCCGTTGGACAGCGCGCAGATCTCCTCGGCGGCGGACCGGGGCAGCAGCACGTGGTTGCCGGGCGTGGCGCTGTCGTACTCCCACCAGCCGGAGAGGGTGAACGTCCGCTCTATTGTGCGGGGATGCGGGGTTCCCTCGTCCAGCGTAATGGGCATGGTAAATTGCGCGCCCACCCTGGGCTCGACGCCCAGCAGGGTCAGGACGCGGATATCCGTCGCGGCCTCATCGGTGCCCTCCCGGGGGAGCGCGCCCTCCACGGGGGTACAGAAGTAGTGGGACGCGCCGTTGGGCTCAATATAGCTGACCTCCACATGGGATATGTGAAAGGGCGGATCGTGGGGCATTCCTACAAAGAGACGGCGCCAGGAATCCTGGATCAGAGGGTCCCGGCGGAGCTGCTCCGACTGCTCCCAGCTGATATATTTGATGCTGCCATGGGCGTCGCCTCCGGCCCGGCGGAAGTTCTCCTGCTGGAAAGAATAGTTGATGGACGCGGCGATGGTAAACAGGGAGGTGAACAGCACCGTGGTCAGGGCAATTGCCAGCACTGCGACGGCGTTCCGGGCCCGGGCCGCTTTCATGGAACGAAAGCCCAGCCGCCGGATACAGCTTCCGTTGGATACTTTGATCATGCCCCTCACCCCCGTACCACAATACGGCCGTCCTCGATGCGGATGACGCGGTCAGCCATCTGGGCGATCGCCTCATTGTGGGTAATCATCACGATGGTCTGCGCAAACCGCTGGCTGGTGACCTTCAGCAGGCTCATGACGTCCTGACTGGTCCGGCTGTCCAGATTTCCGGTGGGCTCATCCGCCAGGATGATCGCCGGCTTCGCCGCCAGCGCGCGGGCGATGGCCACCCGCTGCTGCTGGCCGCCGGAGAGGTTGTTGGGCAGGTTTTGCAGCTTGGGACCCAGGCCCAGGGTTTCGATGATCTGGTCTGTGTAGCCCTTGTCCGGCCCTCTGCCGTCCAGCTGAATGGGCAGGACGATGTTCTCGTACACGTTCAGCACCGGCACAAGGTTGTAGTTCTGGAACACGAAGCCGATCTTCCGCCGCCGGAAGATGGTCAGCTCCTCGTCCTTCAGGGTGGAAAGATCCCTGCCGTCCACAATGACGGAACCGCCGGTAGGCCGGTCCAGCCCGCCCAGCATATGCAGCAGGGTGGATTTGCCGGAACCGGACGTGCCCACGACGGCGGCAAACTCGCCCTTTTCCACCGCCAGGTCCACGCCGTCCAGGGCCCGGACCTCCGTGTCGCCGGAACCGTATACTTTCCGCTAGCCGCGGGTCTCCAATATAGCCATACGATCTACCTCCATAGCGTAAAGTCTGCACTGCCTTTCGGCAGTACAGACTTTAACACAGAAATCTTTCCAGATCCTTTCTGAAATCTTACAGTTTGGAAAGATTTCAGCTCCGGGGCAGATAGAGGGAGAAGCAGCTCCCCCGCCCCGGCCGGGAGGACGCCTTGACATACCCGCCCTGCCCCTCCGCGATCTGGCGGGTCAGATACAGGCCGATCCCCACGCCCTCGATCTCGTAGGCGGCGGGGGAGCGGTAGAATCGCTGGAATATCTTGGCCCGCTCCGCTTCCGGGATGCCGGGGCCGCTGTCCGTGACGTCGACGCGGCAGAACATCTGGTAGGGGATGACCTCGACCGTGACCGTCCCGCCGGCGGGCGTGTATTTTACCGCGTTGTCCAACAGGTTACATACGGCCTCCGCCGTCCACTTGGGGTCAAAGACCGCTTGGGCGTCCGTGGATGCCAGCGTCAGGGTGATCCCCTTCTCCGCCGCTTTGGGGATGAACTGAGCAGCGGCGTCTTCCAGCATGGGCGCCAGCGGCCCTGCCTTGGGGTGCAGGGCCAGGACGCCCGCCTCCAGCCGGGAGGTCTTCACCAGTGCGTCCACCAAGGCGCGCAGCTTTTCCACCTGGCCCTCCAGGGCAGGTACAACAGCGTTCTCTCTCTGTACCATGACCAGGGACATATCGCCACCAAGACGCTGGATTTCGCCCGCACCATCGCCATCACCAACGGCATGCCCTTTCTGCGCACTTCCGTGGATCATGGCACCGCCATGGATATTGCGGGACAGGGAATCGCGGATGCGGTCAGCATGAAAGAAGCCATCCGCCTGGCCGTGAAATACGCGCCGGCCTTTACCGGGAAAGCGATACTCACCAGCGAAAAATCTGCCACCGGTTCATGATGCTTTCCGCTGGTGAGTCGGGTCACGAGGAAGAAGAGCATTCATGGCAAACTTTAGCGGCCGTCAGTATAAACAAAGGACAGGGGCGGCACCCTGTCCTTACGGCTTGCATTGCTGTTTCTATGTTTTTCACTATATCTATTATACCATAAAACTCCGAAAATTTCAAGTCTTGCATTTTTGCCCCATCCCACTATAATCATAGGAAACACAAGGAAAACGGGGGGACGGCAATGGAAAAAGACGATTTTCAGAAGGAACTTATCCATTTTAACGAAGTGGAGGGAATCATCCGGAACAAACTGGAGAAGCTGTACAGGGAGAAGGCTCCGCTGCAGGAGAGGCTGCTGCGGGAGCGGAAGGAGATGTGGGAGGACAACAGGCACCTGATCCGGGATTTCGACGACGTCATCTTCCTGAACACCCAGGAGACGATAGTGAAATCCGTGGAGCAGCAGCTCGCATGGAATGAAGCCGATATACAGCGGCACGCCAAAATGGAGAAATCCCCCTATTTCGGCCGCGTGGATTTCCTGGAGGGGGAGGCGGGGGAGGCGGACACCATCTACATCGGAGTCTACAGCCTGACGGATGAGGAGTCCCAGGAGATATACGTGGTGGACTGGAGGGCCCCCATTTCCTCCATGTTCTATCAGTTTGATGCAGGCCCGGCCTGGTACGAGGTCCATGGGCATAAGAACCAGGTGGAGATCACGGGGAAGAGGCAGTACAGGATAGAGGATGGGCGCCTGCTCTCCGTGTACGACACGGATTCCTCCATGTACGACGACATCCTGGTTCAGGCCCTTTCGGAATATTCCGACCATAAGCTGAAGGTCATCGCAGGCAGCATCCAGAGGGAGCAGAACGCGGCCATACGCAGCGACACCAAGAGCTCCTGCCTGATCTACGGCCTGGCGGGCAGCGGAAAGACCAGCATAGGCCTCCACCGCCTGGCCTATGTCCTCTACCGCGACAGGGAGACCATAAAGTCCGAGAATATATTGATCCTGTCCAACAACAACATCTTCGGCTCCTACATCTCCACCATACTTCCCGATTTGGGGGAGAAGCCCGCCCAGACCAAGGTCTTCGGCGATTTCCTGGAGGCGTTTCTGGGGGAAGGGCTGGAAATCGAGGATTATTACAGCCAGCTGAAGAGCATCGAAGGCCCTTATGCCGAGGAGAGGATCAAGTGGATTCAGATCAAGTATTCGGCGGAGCTGCTGGAATACTGTATCCGCTACTTTGCCGAATTCCCGTTCCGGATTCCGGAGATCCGCTATGAGGGGGAGGTCCTGGTATCTCAGGAGCTTTTGCAGAGCAAGCTGGATGCCGGGCATTACCATACCTTTCAGTCCAGACGGGAGAGGCTGGAATACCTGGCCAGGAGGGCCATCGAGGATTACTTCCTTCTCCATAAAGAGGAAATACGCGACAGCATCGCGGAGCGCGGGATGGAACGGAATGAAGAGTTATCGGAAAAAGAAATATATGCGCTCTATAAAAGGACCAGGAATGAGTATGTCCAACTGGCGATGGACGGAATCGGCCGCCTGAACAGGCTGGATTCCGGGAAGCAGATGGCGGAGGTCTTCGCAAGGTATCTGCGCCGGGCGGAAGTGCCGGAGGGGGATGAGGAGGCGCAGAGGATGTTCCGCTCGCTGGAGCGGGGGAAGCTCCTGTACGAGGACGCGCTCTTCTATCTGTTCATCAAGGAGCTGATGGGGGAGGCGGCCCCGTTCTCCCAGATCTACCATACCGTGATCGACGAATCCCAGGATTACAGCCTGCTCCAGCTGTATATCGTGAGATATCTGTTCCCGGGGAGCAGCTTCACCCTGCTGGGGGACATCTATCAGACCGTGAATTCCGTGACCACCATGCAAAGGTATGAGGACTATGAAAAGGTCTTCGGGTCTGGCCTGGTCCGAATCCGGCTGGGCAGATGCTACCGCTCCTCCAGCGACATCAATGCGCTGGCGTTTAGGCTGATTGATGAGGAGGAACGCCCCATAGCGGAGGAGTACTCCTATTTCGCCCGGACTGTCAGGAAGCCGCAGTATGTGATATGCAGGGACATGTTCTCCTGCCTCGGGCCCATACTGGAGCGGCTGGAGAAGTACCGTTCCGTGGCGGTCATCGTGGACGTCGAGGAGGACGCCCTTGCGGTAAAGGCCCATCTGCAGGGGCAGAAGGAGGCCCAGCTCCTCCTCTCCCCCGACGACGAGATGAAAAGCAGGCTGTCGGTCATTCCCCTGCTGCTGGCAAAGGGGCTGGAATTCGATGCCGTAATCCTGTTCGGCTGCATCCGTTCCAATGAAAAGAACGCCCATATGAGGCGCAAGGTGTATCTGGGATGCACCAGGGCGCTGCACGAGCTGTATTTCGTGGAGAGGGAAACGCTGCCGGAGGGGCTGCGGGAATGCGAGGGGTATATGGAAATCGTGGACGATAAGTAAGGTCTGCGCGTAAGCCTCCCTCGGTAGACTTTTTCCTGAGATTGTGTTATACTAACCACCTGAAGCAATGCATTCCCTGAAAAGTACCACACGAATATACGGAGGGCGGCTGAATGGGCAACATGTGGGGGTTCTTTGAGAATATCAACGAAATCGTGTACGTTGCGGACATAGAGACCTGTGAACTGGTTTACATGAACAAGAAGGCCATGGAAGTCTTCAGCATCGGCTCCCTGGAGGAGGTCAAAGGAAAGCCATGCTATCAGATCCTGCGGGGCGGCGATGCCCCCTGTACGTTCTGCGGCAGATGCGGATCGGACAAAGGCTGCTTTGAACAGCAGTACTACCACAGGCACCTGGACCGGCATTTCCTGCTCAGAAGCACGCTCCTGACCGAGGGAGGAAGACGATGCCGTCTTGAAATGGCTCTGGACATAAGCGACCATGAGCAGCAGAAGAGCATGGTGCAGAGCGTCCAGAATCTGGAAGCCATCATCAACGAAGGGCTCCGGGTGGCCCTGCTGGAGGAGACCCCGGACCAGTCGCTGGAGGTGCTGCTGGCCTATCTGGGGAAGGCCCTGCAGGGCGGGCGGACCTATATATTTGAGAAAAACGCGGAGGGCTGCGACGACAATACCTACGAGTGGACGGCTCCCGGGGTGCGTCCGGAGAAGGAGAACCTCCAGAACGTGCCGCCGGAAGTCTGCGCCAGCTGGTATCGGAATTTCAGCATCGGCGGGCATATCGTCATCAATGACCTGGAGGACATCAGGGACAGCGACCCGCTCCAGTACGAGAACCTGAAGCAGCAGGACATCCATTCTCTGGTGGTGGTCCCTCTGTACGATGACGGCAGAATCATCGGCTTTTACGGGGTGGACAATCCGCCGGTGAAGTCCCTGGAATATACCTCGAACATGCTGCAGACAGCGGCGTACTTCATCGTCTCCTCCCTGCGGCGGCGCAACCTGGTCAGAGAGCTGGAAAAGCGCAGCCACAATGTCCTCTACGCCCTCAACGTGGACTACCTGGGCATCTATCAGGTGGATTTCACCACGGACACCTGCCAGATCTACCGGGAGAACGAATTCCGGGGAAAAAATCAGCCCGTCAGCTTTGCGGAGAGCTATCAGACAGCCATGGAGTGGTATATTTCCCGGTATGTGGTTCCCAGGGACCAGGAGAGGCTGCGCATGGTGACGAAAAAGGAATATATCCTGGCGCAGCTTAAGACGAAGAATAAATTCTTCGTCCGATATCAGGTGAAGGACAATGCGCCGGGCCTGAAGAACCTGGAGATTCATTTCTCCGTCACGGGGAATGGGGCGGAGGAGCAGAGCGCGATTTTTGCGTTCCGGGACGTGAACGCCCTGGTGGAGCAGGAGGAACGGTACAAGTCGGAGGCCAGGCAGAGCCTGGAGGACATTCTGGAAGGGGCCAGGACGGGCATCTGGACCATAGAGCTGGAGGAGGGCTGCGAGCCCCGGATGTACGCGGACAGGACCATGAGGATGCTCCTGGGGGCGCCACAGGAGATAGAGCCGGAGGAGTGCTATCGGCGCTGGTTTGAGAACATCGCCCCGGACTATGTGGACATGGTGCAGGACGCGGTGCGGGAGATTCTGGAGCGGGGGCGCTCCGAAGTGGTGTACCCCTGGAACCATCCCGAGCTGGGGAAGATCTACGTCCGCTGCGGCGGCATCCCGGACAGAAAGTTCAAGAAGACCGGAATCAGCCTCAACGGATACCACCAGGACATCACGGAGATCATGGTG
>OFFP01000468.1_pt1 | contig 33086 bp, 33 predicted proteins | sample 1521431 | NCBI WGS metagenome assembly OFFP01 (sample SAMEA3504104, study PRJEB24116) | mouse gut metagenome | biome: mouse gut; feature: mouse-associated habitat; material: faeces | place: Denmark | collected 2011
ATGCGGAGGTCGAGCACGAGGAGCAGGATGGTTTCTTCTGGCATATCAAGTATCCAATCGTAGGGACGGATGAGTTCCTTGAGATTGCCACCACCCGACCGGAGACCATGCTTGGGGATACGGCAATCGCGGTGCATCCGGACGATGAGCGTTATCAGGGAATCGTCGGCAAGAAAGCATTATTGCCATTGGTGAATAGAGAAATCCCAATTGTGGCAGATTATTATGTAGACAAAGAATTTGGAACCGGAGCGGTTAAGATTACGCCGGCACATGACCCCAACGATTTCGAGGTTGGCAAACGCCATGGCCTTCCGGAAATCAATATCATGAACGACGATGCCACCATCAATGAGCAGGGCGGCAGATATGCCGGTATGGAGCGTTACGAGGCAAGAAAAGCGATTGTCAGTGATTTGGAGGAGCAGGGATATCTGGTGAAGGTCGTTCCTCATTCCCATAATGTAGGAACCCATGAGAGATGTAAGACGACGGTAGAGCCGCTAATCAAGCAGCAGTGGTTCGTGAAAATGGATGAACTGGCGAAGCCGGCCATCGAGGCCATTAAGAAGGGCGAGCTTAGATTCGTGCCGGAGCGGTTTGACAAGGTGTATCTGCGGTGGCTTGAGAATATCCGGGACTGGTGTATTTCACGGCAGATTTGGTGGGGACATAGGATTCCGGCGTACTATTGTGATGAGTGCGGCGAGATTGTAGTGTCAAGAGGAACTCCGGAAGTTTGTCCGAAATGCGGATGCAGGCATTTTACGCAGGATGAGGATACGTTGGATACCTGGTTTTCTTCTGCATTGTGGCCTTTTTCCACCCTTGGATGGCCCGAGCATACGGAGGATTTGGATTATTTTTACCCGACGGACGTGCTGGTTACGGGATATGACATCATATTCTTCTGGGTAGTGCGGATGGTATTTTCCGGGTATGCCCACACGGGCAAATCGCCGTTCCATACGGTATTCATCCATGGGCTGATTCGGGACTCGAAAGGCCGCAAGATGAGTAAGTCCCTGGGAAATGGCATTGACCCGTTGGAGATTATTGACCAGTACGGCGCCGACGCCCTGCGTATGACGGTGATGACAGGAAATGCGCCCGGCAACGATATGCGTTTCTACAACGAGCGGGTGGAGGCAAGCCGTAATTTTGCCAATAAGGTCTGGAATGCTTCCAGATTTATCCTGATGAACCTTGGGGATAAGGAATTGACGGAGCCTGTGGACTTTAAGCTCCGCCCGGGAGACCGTTGGATTTTGTCTAAGTGTAACAGCCTGATTCGGGAAGTGACCGAGAACATGGATAAGTTCGAGCTGGGGATCGCGCTGTCGAAGATATATGATTTCCTGTGGGATGAGTTCTGCGACTGGTATATTGAGATCGCTAAGTATCGGATCTATCATGCAGGGGAGGATGCCCAGAGCGCAAATGACGCGCTGTGGACGCTGAAAGAGGTGCTGAAGAAGTCTCTGAAGCTCTTACATCCTTATATGCCATTCGTTACCGAGGAGATTTACAGCAAACTTGTGCCGGAGGAAGAGTCCCTGATGATGTCAAAATGGCCTGTGTATGAGGAGAGGTATCATTTCCCGATAGCAGAGAATATTGTGGAGCATTACAAGGAGATTATCCGTGGAGTCCGTAATGTGCGTGCCGAAATGAATGTCCCTAATTCCCGCAAGGCGACGGTGTATGTTGTCTGTGAAGACCAGCAGTTATGCTCTGGGTTAGCGTTCCTGAATAAGTCGGCGGTAATGATGGCGGCGGCAAATGAATTCATTATCCAGAAGGATAAGTCGGGGATTGCAGACGATGCGGTATCTATCGTTGTCCCGGATGCGACGGTGTATGTTCCGTTGGAGGAGCTGATTGATTTTGCGCAGGAAATCGAGCGCCTGACGAAAGAGGAGACGAGGCTTTTAAAGGAAATCGCCCGGGCGGAGGGGATGCTTAGGAATGAGAAGTTCGTGAGCAAGGCCCCGGAGGCGAAGGTCAAAGAAGAGCGGGAGAAGCTTGAGAAGTATCGGCAGATGAAGGAACAGGTAAGCGAACGTCTTATGAGCTTGAAGGCAAAACGGGCATAGCCAAAAGATTGTTAAGGATGGGCTGCATGTGCCGCTTGCATGAAAGGGCGGCGCATGTGGCGGTGTGTTGCGTGAAATATGGTTTAGCAGTTTCTAAGGGGAGATTATGAAGAAGTTTGGCTCATTTCACAAACTGAAAAATATAAAAAAAGAAGATGTGAAGGCATACTGGAAAGCCAGGAAAGAGCGGCGGGAGAGGATTCTTGAGGAGAGACGTAACAGCGCATTTGCAAGGAAGATGAAGCCGGTATATCTGTTCATGAACCGGATTTCCCTGCTTCTGCACGCAGTTTTGGCGTGTGCCATTAATTTTATCATCGAGGCAATTTCCAGACATTCCGCTGTGGAGGCCTGGGAGTATATGACAGGGACGCCGCTGGTGTTCCTGTATAATGCTTTCATGATATTTGTCACATTTTCTGTGGTCTATCTGGTCAAGCGGAGGATGTTCGTGCGCATCATCATCAGTGTGCTGTGGCTAGCCCTTGGCGTAGCCAACGGATATATGCTGATGAAGCGTGTGACCCCCTTCAATGCGCAGGATTTCAAGGTGGCAAAAGATGGAATCACTTTGATTAACAATTATTTTAACGGGGTGGAGCTGGTAGGCCTTGCCGTCGGAATCGGAGCCGTCGTAATCTGGGTGATTTCCATGTGGCGCCGGGGAGGACAGTATAACGGTAAGGTCCGCCGCCTGTGGGCGGTGGCCGGCGTGGCTGTCTGGTTCGTGCTGTATGGGATTGTATCGGATTTGGCGGTAGAGAAACGAGTGGTATCCACTTATTTTGGAAATATTGCATTTGCCTATGAGGATTATGGGCTTCCCTATTGTTTTATGGCGAGTGTGTTCAACACCGGGATTACGGAGCCGAACGATTACAATGAGAAGACCATTACGGAGATCAGCAATAACCGGGAGATTACGAAGAGTGAGACGGGGCGCGCGAAAGACGATCTTCCGAATATCATTTTTATTCAGTTAGAGTCATATTTTGATGTGGCGGAAGCAGAATTTTTTACCACATCAGAGGATGCAAGCCCGAACCTCCGACATATGTATGAGAATTTTTCTTCCGGTTATTTTAAGGTTCCGTCCATTGGGGCGGGAACTGCAAATACGGAGTTCGAGGTTCTGACGGGTATGAACCTCCGGTATTTCGGGCCTGGGGAGTATCCTTATAAGACGGTGCTCAAGAATCAGGTGAGTGAGAGCGCGGCGACGGCGCTTGCGGCCCTGGGGTACGGAACCCATGCGCTCCACAATAATGGGGGGAATTTCTACAGCCGGGCGAAGGTGTTCAATAATGTGGGATTTGACAGTTATACCAGCAAGGAATTTATGAATATCCTGCAGACAACAGAAAATGGATGGGCCAAGGATGATATCCTGATTCAGCATATTTTGGAGGCGATGGACACTACAGAAGGGCAGGATTTTGTGTTCGGAATCAGCGTCCAGGGACATGGAGACTACCCGGAAGAGAGGATTATCGAGAATCCGAAAATTCTGGTGGAAGGGATTGCGGATGAGGGAACGAAGAATAAATGGGAGTATTACGTCAATCAGGTCTATGAGATGGATCAGTTTGCCGGAAATCTGGTGAAGGCTATGGAAGAGCGGGGAGAGCCTACGGTGGTTGTGTTCTATGGCGACCATCTGCCGACAATGGGACTGAAGGCGGAGGACTTAAAGGGGCGTTATCTCTATAATACGAATTACGTGATTTGGGATAATATCGGGCTTCCTAAGGAGGACAGGAATATTCCTTCTTACCAGATTATGGCGGATGTGCTGGGGCGGTTGGATATCCATTCTGGCACGGTGTTCAATTATCATCAGGAGCGGCGCAAGACGAAGAATTACCTGGCGGATTTGGAGATTTTACAGTATGATATCCTCTATGGGGAGCAGTATGTGTATGACGGAAAGCCTCCGATTACCGAGGGGCATATGGTAATGGGCGTACGGGACGTGACGCTTCAGAATGTGATCCCCCATCTGGGGGATGGGTACAGCCTTTATGGGGAGAATTTTACCAAGTCCAGCAAGGTATTCGTCAATGGGGAGAAGCAGAAGAGTACGTTTTTGAATAATACGAGGATTGATTTGCCGGAGACGGAGTTTTCGGAAGGAGATGAGATTGTGGTCATCCAGATGGGGTCGAGCAATACGGTGTTCCGGAAATCGGATGTGTATCTGTATCAGGACGGGGAGCTTGCGGTTCAGGAAGGAACGGCGACGGATAAGGATAGGTCTTGGGTGGATCAGTTAGAAGAGGGAGAGTAAGAATGACATATCGGGAGGCAGTCAGATATATAGAGAAGATTCCTAAGTTCACGAAGAAGCACAGTCTGGAGCATACGAAGGAGTTTTTGAGGAGGCTTGGGAATCCTGCTTTAGACAGGAAGATTGTCCATGTGGCGGGAACCAATGGTAAGGGGTCTGTCTGTGCATACTTACAGGCGATTTTGATGGCGGAGGAGAAGAGGGTAGGATTTTTTACTTCTCCCCATCTTGTGTCTGTAAATGAGCGGATACGGGTGAATCATGTCCCGGTTGATGATGCAAGGTTTACTGAGGTCTTTCATGAAGTGCGAAAGGCTGCGGAGGAGATGGAACGAGAGGGATGGGGACATCCTTCTTATTTTGAGTTTTTGTTCGGTATGGGGATGAAGGCGTTCGCGGGGACGGATGTGGAGTATATTGTGATGGAGACAGGCCTTGGCGGGAGGCTGGATGCAACAAACTCGGTGGAACGTCCGCTTTTTACGGTGATTACGTCCATAAGCCTTGACCATACGGAGATCCTGGGGGATACGATTGAGCAGATTGCCGCGGAGAAGGCGGGAATTATTAAGCGTGGGATTCCGGTGTTCTTTGACGGGAGCTGCCCGGCGGCTTCTGAGGTGATTCGCAGAATTGCATTTGAAAAAGGTGCGCCCTGTAGAGAAATATCGAATCATGCGTACGAAATTCAAGAAGTTACCAGAAAATATATTGCATTTTCCCGGGTGAATGCGTATGATAAAGATGTTATGATACATGTGCCGATGTGTGGGTGCTATCAGGCAATGAATGCTGAGATTGCCCTCTGCGCGGCGGAGTACCTGCTGGAAGGTGAACAGATTCATGAGGAACGCTGGCAGGAGGCGTTAGCTTCCCTCAGATGGGAAGGAAGGATGGAGCGCGTCGCCTTGCATCTGGTAGTTGACGGAGCGCATAATCCGGGAGCGGTGGAAGCGTTCGTGGAGAGCATGAAGGCTCTGGGAGCGGATTCCCAAGATGGTTCTGTGGTTCTGTTCTCGGCGGTCAGCGACAAGAATTATGAGCAGATGATTGAATGCCTGTGCAGCAATTTGGACGTGAATGCTTTTGTTGTGACAGAGGTGGAGGATGCAAGGCGGGTTCCTGCCGAAGAGCTTAGGCGGGTGTTTCAAAAGTATACCAAGAAGAAGGTCGTCTGTGAGGCGGATGTCTGTGAGGCGCTTCGTGCGGCAGAAGCACAGCGGACAGCGGACGGGGATGTCTATTGCCTTGGTTCTCTGTATCTGGCGGGCATGGTAAAGACGGCAATGCGGCAGAAGAAGTTTGGAATATAAGATGGGCGTATAAAGGAGGCATAGGTATTATGCTTGATTTTGAGGAAGAATTAAAGAAGTTCCAGCCGAGCCTGGAAGTGGAAGATATAGAGAAGGCAATCTATCAGGAGGATTTGACGGACATGACGGATATCCTGCGGGAAGTGATGGAACAGGCAAAGTAGAAGAAGGATTGAGGATCGCATATGGATTATACAACAAAGCTTTCCTACCAGTCCATGTACTGGTATAACGACGGATTGAAGAAAGCAAAGATTCGGGACTTGTCGGGTGCAATCACGTCTTTAAGGAAGAGTTTACAATATAACAGGGGAAATATTGCGTCCAGAAACCTGCTCGGCCTGGTCTATTATGGCAGGGGAGACGTGGTAGAGGCGTTAGTAGAGTGGATTCTGAGCAAGAATTTCCAGTCTCATGATAATATTGCAAATTATTACATACAGAAGATGCGTGAGACGGCGGGAGAGTTAGAGGCGATCAACCAGGCTGCGAAGCGGTACAACCAGTCGTTGGATTATTGCAGGCAGAATGGTGAGGATTTGGCAATCATCCAGCTTAAAAAGGCTGTGACGGTACATCCGTCTTATGTAAAGGCGCATCAGCTCCTTGCATTGATTTACATGCATACGGAGCAGTATACATTTGCAAGGCAGTCCATCCGGACGGCGTATAAGCTGGACACCACGGATGAATTTTCCCTGCGCTGTATGCACGAGCTGAACCAGATTCGGCGTGCAAGGAATGTCAAGATTAAGGAGAAGGAGAAGAAGGACAAGCATACCGTCACCTATAATCTGGGAAATGAGACGATTATCCAGCCGGTATCCAATAGTATCAAGGACAATGCGGGGCTGCACACAGTCCTGAATATTGCGCTGGGCCTGGTGGTAGGCGTCGCGGTCATGTGGTTTCTTATCATGCCGACCATCAATGCATCCCGTCAGGAGCGCTCCAACCGCCAGACGGTACAGTTCAGCGACCAGATTGCCACCCAGACTGCGCAGATCAGCGCACTGAAAAAAGAACTGGAAGAATACCGTTCCACCAGTGAAGAGACCGAAAATGTACAGGCAACGGCAGCATCGACCCAGGAAAGCTATGAAATCGTCCTGAACATGGCGGCCCATTTCCGTGCAGACGATATGGGAGACTCGGCAATGGTGGAAGAATTGTTAAAAGTAACCCCGGATTCCCTTGGAACCGTAGGCAGGGAAAGCTACGACGAGATTACCGGCGAACTATTCCCCCGGGTATGTGCCAGCCTATACGGCACGTCACAGGAAAATTTTGAGGTCGCCAACTACACAGCCGCCATCACGAACTTAGAGCAGGTGATGAAGATGGATGAAGGCTACGAAGAAGGCGCAGCCTTGCTGCTCCTCGCCCAATCCTACGAAAAAAGTGGCGACCAGAATCAGGCAAACCTCAAATACCAGAAGCTCGTCGAGAGCTACCCCGACACCGAAGCTGCCCAGACCGCAAAAGAGGTCTTAGATGCCCAGTCCGGTAACGGCAAAGACGGCGACGAAGGCGCAGACGACGACGGCGGAAGCGGTGAAGACGGCGGGGACGCTGCCGATACAGGCGGAGATGACGGCGAATAAGCTTGCCATAGTACACGAAGGAAAAGGATATGCAAAAACAGCATATCCTTTTTTCATACCAATTTTTAGCCAGAACCTTTGAGAAGGAGGATGAACATGAAATATCAGGTCCAGGAAAACTGCCTGACAGTCTTTTTACCCAATGAACTAGACCACCACAACGCCGAGGAAATCCGCAAGGAATCCGACCATTTAATCGAGCACAACCACATCCGCTACGTAGTCTTCGACTTCAAGGAAACGAACTTCATGGACAGCTCAGGAATCGGCGTAATCATGGGACGTTACAAACGCATTTACCTGCTTGGCGGCGAAGTATGCGCTGTCCACACCAATGAAAGAATGCGGAAAATATTAACTATGTCAGGAATCACGAAAATCATGCAGATATATGAGGAGGAAGAATAGATGGAACATACCAATGAGATGCAGTTAATCTTTGACAGCCGCTCATCCAACGAGTCATTTGCCCGGGTAACGGTCGCCGCGTTTATGACATCCTTAAATCCTACGGTGGAGGAAGTATCCGACGTAAAGACGGCGGTATCTGAGGCTGTGACCAACGCCGTTATCCACGGCTATGAAAATGAAGTACATAACATCTACATCCGATGCCGCACAGAGGGAAGGACGCTCTATCTGGAAATCGAGGACGAAGGCAAGGGAATCGAGGATGTGAAACAGGCGATGGAGCCGCTGTTCACCACGAAGCCGGAGCTTGATCGCTCCGGGATGGGATTTTCCTTTATGGAAGCCTTCATGGACCGCTTAGAGGTCTTGTCGGCTCCGGGAAAGGGAACTACCGTAAAGATGGAAAAAACAATCGGAAAAGGACGCAGACTATGGACCACACAATCGCTTTGATTCAAAAATCTCACGAAGGGGATGAAGAAGCGAGAGCACAGCTGGTAGAGGAAAACACAGGGCTTGTCTGGTGTATCGTCAAACGGTTCTACAACCGGGGCGTGGAGGCGGAGGATTTGTTCCAGGTGGGCAGTATCGGCCTGCTGAAAGCAATCGACAAGTTCGATCTGTCCTTTGACGTTAAATTTTCTACCTATGCGGTTCCTATGATTTCCGGGGAAATCAAGCGTTTCCTGAGGGACGACGGGATGATTAAGGTGAGCCGCTCGTTAAAGGAGCTTGCCTACAAAGCCTATCTCTGTCAGGAGCGGCTTCAGGAAAAATGGGGCAGGGACCCGACGGTGGCGGAGATAGCACAGGAGCTTGGAGTCGAGACGGAGGAACTCACACAGGCTTTAGATGCCAGCGGGGATATTGAATCTCTGCACAAACCCATTTACCAGAAAGAGGGACAGGAAGTAAGGCTGATGGATAAGCTTCCTGAGAAGGAGGGAGAAGAAGAGCAGATTTTGAACCATTTGCTGTTGAAGCAGTTATTGGCATACCTGAATAAAGAGGAGCGGCGGCTGATTTATCTAAGGTATTTTGCAAACCAGACTCAGACGCAGGTAGGGGATACCCTTGGCATATCCCAGGTTCAGGTGTCCAGAATGGAAAAGAAAATTTTAAAAAATTTGAGAGAACGAATATAACAGGCATACCATGAATATTTTTCTTGAAAATATCCATACTAATCCGCAAAAGGAATAAAGAAGGTGGAAAGTATGGAGAATGCAAGAAGAAAACTCAGGGTATGCCTGATTTGCGTCGTGATGGCGGCGGTGGTGATTGGGCTGATTTACTATTTTAATGATATGAGAGACCATGGAAAGCTCAATGAAGGGACGCTGGTTAAGAATGTCATGCATTTGAATGAAGAGAATTGGCATGGAATCGGATCTGAGACAGACGGTATGTATGAAAACGGCGTACCGGAAAGCAGGGCGTAGGAATGGCAAATGAGACAGTATACATCAAAGTGGACAAGAACGTGGAGGTCACGAAACCGGAGGTTACGCTTGGGGATGTGATTCAGATGGAGTGTCCCAACCCGGCGATTGTTCCCAGGCTTAAAAGCCTGAAATTGCTCACATTTCATCACACGGACGATAAGCATCAGAACCGTGTTGCCATTTCAATCCTGAAGGTGATAGAGCGTATCCATGAGGAATGTCCGAATGTTGACGTGCAGAATCTTGGGGAGACGGATTTCATTGTGACTTACGAGGAACAGCAGACGGCAGGCGGCGCGGTGCATTACACAAAACTGGCGGCTGTCGTCATTATCAGTTTCATGGGCGCGGCGTTTTCGATTATGGCGTTCAACAATGACGTTGATACGACGAAATTATTTTCCCAAATCTACGAACTCCTGACAGGGCAGAAGTCGGACGGGTTCACGATTTTGGAGCTGACGTACTGCATTGGGCTGGTGATAGGAATCCTGACCTTCTTCAACCATTTCGGCAAGAAGAAGTTCACGGTAGACCCTACGCCGATGGAGATTGAGATGCGTCTATATGAAAATGATATCCAGACCACCCTGATTGAAACGTATTCCAGAAAGGAGAAGGAGCTGGATGTGGGCACAGGTTCTAATGGCGGTCATCGGACTTAGCGCAGGTATGGTTGTTGCGGGAGGGCTTTTCTCGTTCATCAGCGAGCTTGGAGTGGTATCGGATTTTGCCGACAGGACGCACACCGGGGAGCATATCCTGCTTTACGAAAACAGTGTGGCTCTTGGGGGAATTCTTGGTAATATTTTCTTTATCTATGGAATTCGGATTCCTTTCGGGGCGTGGCTTCTGCCAGTGTTCGGGCTGTTCGGCGGTATTTTTGTCGGATGCTGGTCCATGGCTCTGGCGGAGATTCTGAATGTATTTCCCATTTTTGTGCGCAGGGTAAAACTGCTGCGGGGGATACAATATCTGATTCTTGGGGTTGCGGTTGGAAAAGGCGTGGGGGCGTTAATCTTCTTTTTTAACCGCTTTTAAAAGACGGAGAAAATAAGGATGCAGGGAGGAGAGGAAAATGGATAAACAGAAACAACAGCAGGCATATGAAAATTATGTCAAGAAGAAAACGCCGGTGCATAACCTGCCGATGAATATGGCGAAGGCGTTTGTGGCAGGGGGAGTGATCTGTACTGTGGGACAGGCAATCCTGAACTATTGCGGGAAGCTTGGGTTTGATAAGGATGTGAGCGGCGGGTGGACGTCTATGATCCTGGTGATTTTAAGCGTCGTCCTGACTGGGTTCAATATTTATCCCCGTATTGCGAAATGGGGCGGCGCGGGGACGTTGGTTCCGATTACGGGATTTGCCAATTCGGTTGCGGCCCCGGCGATTGAGTATAAGAAGGAAGGGCAGGTCATGGGAATTGGGTGTAAGATTTTTACGATTGCAGGGCCCGTGATACTGTATGGGATATTCACCAGCTGGGTTTTAGGGTTCGGGTACTGGATTTTTAAAATCAGCGGGATTATTTGAGAGAAAAGGCAGGTAGGGATGAATGGTTAAGGGATTGCAAAGTATTGCGTTTAGAGAGTCCCCGTATCTGGTGAGTAGTGCGTCGGTGGCGGGGAAGAAGGAGGGAGAGGGCCCTCTGGGGAAGATGTTCGATATGGTAGAGCAGGAGAATCTGTTCGGGGAAAATACATGGGAAGAGGCGGAAAGTACCATGCAGAAGGAGGCGTGTCTTCTGGCGATGGGGAAGGCCCATGTGGAGGCGTCGGAGGTAAGGTATCTGTTTGGCGGAGACCTTCTCCGTCAGGGGGTAGCGACTTCTATGGGCGTGGAGGAGCTGGGGATACCGATGTTCGGGCTGTTCGGAGCGTGTTCTACGTCGGGGGAAGCCCTTGCCCTCGCGGCTATGAGCGTGGCGGCAGGGTATGGGGATTATATGCTTGCCGTTACATCCAGCCATTTCGGGAGTGCGGAGAAAGAGTTCCGGTTTCCCCTAGGATATGCGAACCAAAGACCATTATCCGCCCAGTGGACGGTTACGGGAAGCGGCGCATTCCTGGTAGGGACAAGAAGAAGCCATGTGAGGATTACGGGCGTGACCGTGGGGAAGATTGTGGATTATGGACTGAAGGATTCCCAGAACATGGGGGCGTGTATGGCTCCTGCCGCGTGTGATACGATTATACGGAATCTGGAGGATTTCGGGAGGACTGCGGATGATTATAACCGGATTGTGACTGGGGATTTGGGATATGTGGGGCAGAGCATCCTGTTTGATTTGATGCGTGGGAAGGGATACGATATTAAGAAGAACCACATGGATTGCGGGATGACCATATTTGACCAGGTGTCTCAGGATACCCATGCGGGAGGGAGCGGGTGCGGATGTGCCGCGACCACGTTGTCGGCGTATATTTTGCCTAAGCTGAACCGCGGGGAGTGGAAACGGGTTCTGTTCGTGCCGACAGGGGCGTTGATGTCAACGGTGAGTTACAATGAAGGATCCAGCGTACCAGGAATCGCCCACGGGATTGTGTTGGAGCATTGTTAGAGGAGAAAGGCAAATGCGAAGCATTTTTAGAATGCCTTTCTCCGACCTGCCGCCGAGGCAGAGCCGAGGGGGCGCTACCTTGTTAGAGGCAGAACGCAAATGCGAAGCATTTCTGGAAGATAAGGAGTGAAGTTATGGATTATATCAATGCATTTTGGGTTGGGGGCGTCATCTGTGCTTTCGTGCAGATTCTCCTTGACCGGACAAAGCTGATGCCGGGGCGCGTCATGGTGCTTCTGGTATGCGGCGGAGCAGTGCTTGGGGCGCTGCATATCTATCAGCCGTTTCAGGATTTCGCAGGCGCAGGCGCAAGCGTGCCGCTGACCGGATTCGGCAACCTTTTGTGGAAGGGAGTCAAGGAGGCTGTAGACAAAGAAGGATTCATTGGAATCTTTATGGGCGGTTTTAAGGCGAGTGCAGTCGGGATATCCGCAGCCCTTGTGTTCAGCTACCTTGCATCCCTTGTATTTGAACCCAAAATGAAGAAGTAGCTGTTAAGATTTGCTAAGGTTCATTCGGAATCATAAAAAAAGTAGTTGTTTTCTTTTTATATAGATGGTAATGTAAAAGAGAACGTCGGGAAACAACAGTTACCAATACCTGATATAGGGAGGAAAACAATGAATTATTTAGATATTATCATACCATTTGTGGGCGGGCTTGGAATGTTTATTTATGGTATGCAGATTATGGCGCAAGGTCTGGAAAATGCCGCCGGCAACAAGATGAAGTCTCTGCTGGAAGTCCTGACCAAGAATAAGCTGATGGGCGTACTTTTGGGGGCTGTGATTACAGCCGTTATCCAGAGTTCATCTGCAACTACCGTCATGGTAGTCGGATTTGTCAATGCTGGAATCATGAACCTGACTCAGGCAATGGGCGTTATCATGGGCGCCAATATCGGTACGACTGTGACCGGATGGTTAGTGTCTGCGGTAGAATGGGCGAAATTCCTAAGCCCTTCCAAGTTAGCGCCTATTGCGGTCATGCTCGGAGTCATTATTATGCTGACGGGAAAGCGCCGCTCTTCCAAGGAAGTTGCCAGTATCATCGTCGGCTTCGGACTGCTTTTTATCGGTATCACAACCATGTCTTCGGCAGTATCGCCTTTGCAGGAGTCGGAGAGCTTCTGTAATATATTTGTTACCCTTGGGGATAATCCGCTTTTGGGAATCCTTGCCGGTGCTTTCGTGACAGCCGTTATCCAGAGTTCATCTGCATCTGTGGGTATTCTGCAGAGCCTTGCGGCGGCGGGGCTGGTTCCGTTCAGCGCGGCAGTTTACATTATCATGGGACAGAACATCGGTACTTGTGTTACGGCAATCCTGTCAAGCCTTGGGGCGAAGAAGAATGCCAAGACGGCGGCGCTTATGCACCTGTTGTTCAACGTCATTGGTACGGTGCTGTTCAGCGCGGTTGCGATTATTTACTATGAGTTCGTGAATCCGCAGATTGGATTCGGCTATATTACACAGACGCAGATTAGTATGGTGCATACGGCGTTCAATATCGGTACGACCGTACTGCTGTTTCCTGTGTCCGGATGGATTATCAAGCTGGCGAAGAAAATCGGCAGGGTGGACGAGGATGCACAGGACAAGGGTATCGTGCTTCTGGACGACCGTATCTTAGAGACGCCTGTAATCGCGTTGCAGTCTACGGTCAAGGAAGTGGCCCGGATGGCACAGATTGTAGAGGATTCCCTGATGGTGGCAAAAGACGTGCTGTTTACGCTGAAAGAGGAGGATATTCGTTTCCTGAAAGAAGAAGAGACGACGGTGGACAAGTTAAGCGCGGGAATCACAGAGTATGCGATTAAGTTAAGCTCCCTGCAAGTCAGTGAGAAAGAGCATCAGGACGTGGCTCATCTTTTGCAGATGGTTTCGGATGTGGAGCGTATCAGTGATTATTGTGAGAATATTTCCGAATTTGCAGAGACGCTTCATGAGAAGAAGGTTTCCTTCTCGGAGGTGGGAACCAGACAGTTGAAGGAAATGTTCGATGTGTGTACGGACAGTTACCGGTATGCATTTGAAGCATTTGTGGAGCAGAACAAAGAGAAGGCGCTTATGGTCATTGAGAAGGAGACGCAGGCGGACGACTTGGAGATTTCTCTCAGGAGCAAGCATATCAAACGCCTGGCGAATAACCAGTGCAATACGGAGGCGGGAATCGTGTTCCTGGACACGCTGGTCTGTCTGGAGCGTATTTCAGACCATGCGCGCAATATTGCGGAGGAGGTTCTTGAGAACTGAGGAGAATTATTCTTTTTTGGTTTCTAGAAAAATCCGCATCTGGTCTTTGCTGATGCGCTCCCAGTTGTCGCGGTCTGCCTCGTACTGCTCATTCATCCATGTAAGGGCGTTGTCAAGCCCTTCCTGGGTGAAGGAAAATTCTTTTTTCTCTTTCTGCTCTTCGGGGGTAGCCTCGAAACACCAGGGTTCGGGATACAGGTATGCCGTCAGTATATCGTCTGATGTCGTCAGATAATAACGCATACCGCAATGAGAGCCGGAAAACGGCTCTTTTTTTAATGCCTTCAAGGAAAGGCCGAGAGTTGGAATCATAGGGATTACCTCGCTATATAGATATGTTTATATTATAATACTGGTGGATGAAGAAACGCAAGGGAAGAAATAATAAAAATATAGAACAAATGTTCGTTAATGCGCTTGACATAATTGAGGAAGCATGTTAGTATAAATAAAAAGTAGAAGTGTATTGAGCGGATACAGGCTATTGGCCAGTGGCGAATAGCGTAACAGGAGGTGGACAAAAGGTGTATACGGCAATTGAATTATCCAAATATATTGTCTCTAAGTGTGTTGATGAATATTGTCCAATTAGTAATCTGCAGCTGCAGAAGATTTTATATTATATACAAAAGACATACCTACGGCGTGAAGATATGGCATTTCCTGATTATATAGAAGCGTGGCAGTTTGGCCCGGTGGTTCCAAATGTGTACTATTATTTTTGTGGATTTGGGGCTATGCCGATTACGGCATCTTACAATATTTTTATTGAACCAGAGGATGCAGAGATTATAGATAAGATTGTAGAGGAAAAGAGGAAACTTGAGCCTTGGGATTTAGTGGCTGAGACACATAAACCAGACGGGGCATGGAGCAGAACCTATAAGGATGGGGAAGGGAACCGTAAACCGATTCCCAAAGAGTTAATTAAGACAGCGGGGTAGGAATTTGGATATCGTTAAGGAAGAGCGGCAGCGTAATGAATTTCGGGATTTATTATTTAGTCTTGCTGATTCGCAGAAGATTTTACAAAGTTCGTCTGAACGGGTAGAGATATATACCTTAATGGACGCAGTCCACCCGCCCCGCAAGGGGCAAGCATTACGGTGTGCCCTTGGGTATAAGCAGTTGGAAGGGCTCTATTATTCGGTGAATCCGAAAGAAGCTTTCCGGCATTATTATTCCGATATTTTTTCAGTTCTTTCCCGGATACAACAGGGGGATCAGCCAGGGAGTATTGACGTATTGGGACAGAATTTGATGGAATTGAGAAAAAGATACAAACCGGTAAATTATGATTCGGATAATAAATTAATTGATATCAGCGATAACATCAGGAAATTATACGACCATGTGAGTTTGGACATTGTCTACGGGTTATTCTATTATATCGATAGGGTAGTCCGTGAGAAGAAGGAGCATCGCTTATTCCCATTTATTTGGGTGAATGTGATATGGATGGTATTGATTGCTTTGACAGTTGGCGCATGGCTGTTTGGATTGGTGGAGAAAAGGAATATGGGGATATGATGTCGCCTTTGGCAGAACAGGATGTTTCTGCCGGAGGCGTTTTTGTATTTAGAACGCTTTAATTAATTGTCGAATTTTGCCGGATTTTATTGAATTTACTTCTTTTCTGTGATAAATTAACTTTCATATAGTTTCCAGAATTTGGTAATTTTTTTAAGGTCGGGAGATGAATATGGTACGAGAATATTTAGGACAGAGCGTGTACGAAGCGTTTCAGGAGCGAATTCGGTTTATCTTTGAGGAATTTGACAATATTTATGTCTCTTTTTCCGGCGGCAAGGACAGTGGACTTCTTTTGAACCTCGTGCTGGATTTTCAGCAGAAATATGCCCCAAAGAAGAGAGTTGGTGTGTTCCATCAGGATTTTGAGGCACAGTATACGGTGACGTCAGAATACGTGGAGCGCACGTTTGAGAGGATTAAGGAACAAGTGGAGCCGTACTGGGTGTGCCTTCCGATGGCTACCCGTACGGCTCTCAGCAGTTATGAAATGTACTGGTATCCGTGGGACGACAAGAAGGAGGAGCTGTGGGTCAGGAAGATGCCCAAAAAGAAATATGTGGTCAATTTAAGCAACAACCCGATTACCACATACCGCTACCGGATGCATCAGGAGGATTTGGCGAAGCAGTTCGGCAGGTGGTACAGGATTTCCCACGGCAATCGGAAGACGGTGTGCCTGCTGGGAATCCGGGCGGACGAATCTTTGCAGCGGTACAGCGGCTTCTTGAATAAGAAGTTTGGCTATAAGGGAAAATGCTGGATTACGAAGTATTTTAAGGATTTTTGGTGTGCGTCGCCCCTTTATGACTGGACAATCCAGGATGTCTGGCATGCCAATTATATATTTGATTATGATTATAACCACCTGTACGACCTCTACTATAAGGCAGGGCTGAAGGTTTCGCAGATGCGGGTGGCATCGCCTTTCAATGATTATTCAAAGGATTCTCTGAATCTTTACCGGGTGATTGACCCGGAAATCTGGGTGAGGCTTGTAGGAAGGGTGAAAGGGGCGAACTTTGGGGCTATTTACGGAAAGACGAAGGCGTTGGGCTACCGGAATATTACGCTGCCCGAGGGCCATACCTGGAAGTCCTATACCATGTTCCTTCTGGATACGCTTCCCATCCGTCTGCGAAACAACTATGTTAAGAAGTTTAATACTTCCATTAAATTCTGGCATGAAACGGGAGGCGGTTTGGATGAGGAGGTCATACAGGAGTTAGAGGAGCACGGTTATCAGATTAAACGGAACGGTGTCTCCAACTATACTCTCAGTAAAAAGTCCCGAATTGTTTTCATGGGAAAGATTCCGGATGATACGGACGACATCAAATCTACCAGGGATATTCCCAGCTGGAAGCGGATGTGCTGCTGTATCCTGAAAAATGACCATATCTGCCGTTCGATGGGATTCGGGATGACAAGGGAGCAGCAGAGGAGGATTGATGCGATACGGCATAAATATAAGAGTGTGGAGGAAATGAGTTATGGAGTATAGAAGCCCTGCGTACCGTGTGATAGCGGTTCCGGTGGAAAAGGTGGTTCCCAATTCCTATAATCCCAATACGGTTGCGCCGCCGGAGATGAAGCTGCTCTATGAGAGCATCAAGAACGATGGGTATACGATGCCTGTGGTCTGTTATTACAATAAATCGGACGATAAGTATATCATTGTGGACGGATTCCATCGCTATCGGATTATGCTGGAGCATCCGGATATTTATGAGCGGGAGAAGGGACTGCTTCCAGTGTCTGTAATCGACAAGCCGTTGGAGCAGCGGATTGCCAGTACAATCCGGCATAACCGGGCGAGAGGGAACCATGATGTAGACCTGATGGGGAATATTGTGAAGGAGCTTCACGAACTGGGACGTTCGGATGCATGGATATCGAGACATCTGGGAATGGACAGGGATGAAATTCTGAGGCTCAAGCAGATTACGGGGCTTGCGGCATTGTTCCGGGATGTGAAGTTCGGGCAGGCTTGGAGGCCTTCGGAAGAGGAAGAAGAGTGATGCGTAATGTGATTATAAATAGTTTATAGAAGAGGGGCTGATAAAGCCCCTCTTCTATAAAATAGCAGTATTTTAATCCTTTAGCCGGAATGTTCCTACCAGATCTTTCATAAGCTGCGACTGGTTGGATAATTCCTGACTGGCTGCAGCACTCTCTTCTGCGGTTGCGGAATTGGTCTGCACAACGTTGGAAATCTGGTCAATACCCAGCGTAATCTGGGCGATTGCCTCTGCCTGATTGCCGCTAGCCTCAGCAATCTGACTGATGATGCCGGCAACCTCCTCGACTCCTTTTACTGTGTTCATTAAGGAAGCGGCAGTCTCATCGGCAATCAAGGTTCCGTTTTCTACGGCTCTTAATGAATTTTCAATGAGGGCGGAGGTATTCTGGGAGGCTTCTGCGCTCTTGCCAGCCAGATTGCGGACTTCATCAGCCACAACTGCGAAGCCTTTTCCCGCTTCGCCGGCACGCGCCGCTTCTACGGCGGCGTTCAATGCAAGAATATTGGTCTGGAAAGCGATATCCTCGATGGTCTTAATAATCTTGCCGATTTCGTCCGAGCAGGCGCTGATATTGTTCATTGCCTGAATCATTTCCTGCATCTTCTGATTGCTTTTTTGCATCTCGTTTCCTACATTGCCTGCCATATCGTTTGCATTATGTGCATATTCGGCATTCTGCTGAACATTCTGTGAAATCTCGTTAATGGAGGCAGAAAGTTCCTCGACAGAACTTGCCTGTTCGGTAGCGCCCTGAGAAAGAGCCTGCGCGCCGTCGGATACCTGGTTGGAACCACTTGCAACCTGAGAGGAACTCTGACTGATCTGCAGGATGGTATGATTGAGCTTTTCGGCGATTGCGCGGAAGGAAACCAGAAGAGGCTTGAATCCGCCAATGTATTCCTCTTCACAGATGGAATCTACAGTAAAATCCCCGGAAGCCATACGGGCAAGGAATTTATTCTCATCATCAATAATGACCTGAAGCTTGCGTATCAGCTCACGCATCTGTTTGGAAAGAATTCCCAATTCATCCCTGGAGGTATAGGATATCTCTACATCCAGATCTCCCTGCGCCATTCTTGAGGCAGCGCGCTCAATTTCGAGGATTGGGTATTTGATTCCGCGTATGATTATCACAAAGAAGTAGGTGCCAATCAGATATATGACCACCATCACGCTAATCTGAAGAATTATTGCATCTCTGTAAAGAGTTGAGCTTGCGTCGGTTTCTTTCTGGCTTCCGTCTTCCGTATAGTTGATGATATCATCCAAAGCTCCGTTCAGGGATATGTACAGGTCTACACATTCCCCCTCTAAAATTGCGCGGGCGCCATCTATATCGCCCTGTGTTGCCAACGTCATCAGACGGTCGTCGGCCTCGCTGTACTTAGTCCAGTATTCAAAGGCCGTATCGTATAATGCCTTTTCTTCTCCGGTAATCAGTTCTTCGTATTTTGCAAAAAGCGAATCCATTTCGCCCTTCTCTTTTTCTACATATTGAAGGCTTGTTTCGGTTACTTTGTCGGAAAGGGCTGTGAGATATCTTAATTCATTAAGACGGATGTTAGAGAGTGTTCCGGTCATGTCCCGCGCCATGTCTATGCGGGGAAGCCATTCTGTTGAGATATTGCTGTTCTCGTGATTTAATTTTCCCATTAAGAAGAATGAGATGCCTCCGATAATGAGCATACCGCTTAACGCAATTACAATGAGAATATAGAGTTTCAGGCTGATTTTCAGGTTTTTAATGCGTGCTGCCATGTAGTGTTTTCTCCTTTCATTTCCACAGTCTTTTTTCATTTGGCATATGAGCAAAACTCCATAATTTATATCGGCATAATAATATAAGCTGATAAGGATTTGTGTTACGATTTTTTGCTGTACAAACCAGGGGAAATTGAGTATATTATAGGTAATGGGAATCGAATGGAATCACGAAAGGGAGGAATAAAAAATGCGAAAGTCACAGAATTTCCAATGGAACGCTATTTCACTGGGCGCTTGTTATTACCCGGAGCATTGGGACAGGAGCCTATGGGAGGAAGACCTTGAGCGGATGAAATCTGCCGGAATCAAGACAATCCGGATTGGGGAGTTTGCGTGGAGCAAGGTAGAACCAAGGGAAGGAGAATATACTTACGAATTTTTCGACGGTTTCTTAGAGGCAGCATGCAAGGCGGGTATGAAGGTAATCTTCGGAACGCCGACTGCAACGCCTCCGGCATGGCTGACAGAGAAATATCCGGAAGTCCTGAACTGCCGGATGGACGGTGTGAAATTTCGTCATGGCATGCGCAGGCACTACAACTATAATTCACAGGTATACCGGGAGCTAAGCGCGCGGATTGTGGAGAAATTTGCAGGGCATTATGCATCTCATCCAAGCGTTATTGGATGGCAGATTGACAATGAGATTAACTGTGAGGTGGACGTGTTCTATTCAGAGAGCGATACGCTGGCGTTTCGCGAATATCTGAAAAGCAAATACGAAACTTTGGAGAACCTGAACCGGGAGCTGGGGATGATTTTCTGGAATCAGGAATATACGGATTGGAATGAGGTCTATGTGCCGCGTACCACAATCCATAATTCCTCGAACCCCCATCTGACCCTTGAATATTATAAGTTTGTCTCCGAGAGCGCCATCGCATTTTGCCGGATGCAGAGCGATATTATCCGGAAATATATAAAGAAAGGGGATTTTATCACGACCAACGGCATGTTCAACCATCTTGATAACCACAGGATGATGGATGAGGCCTTAGATGTCTATACCTATGATTCTTATCCGAATTTTGCATATTGCCTTGAGGAAGATCCGTTACATAGTACGGGACTTAACGACAGGAAATGGAGCAATCACCTGTCAAGGGTGCGTTCCGTCTGTCCACATTTTGGGATTATGGAGCAGCAGTCCGGGGCAAATGGATGGAATACAAGGATGGAAGCTCCTGCGCCTAAGCCTGGGCAGATGACGCTCTGGGCGATGCAGAGTATCGCTCATGGAGCGGATTATGTTAGTTTCTTCCGCTGGCGTACCTGTACGATAGGGACGGAGATTTACTGGCATGGGATTCTGGACTATGATAACCGGGATAACCGGAAACTTAGGGAAGTCGCAGAACTTTCTAACCAGATACAATCCATCAAAGATTTGGCGGGGGCCAAGTACCGGGCGAGCTTCGGAGTCTTGGAGGATTATGACAACCTCTGGGATGCAGACGTGGATGTATGGCACAGACGGTTGGAGAAGGCGAGCAAAAAGGAGATTTTTGCCGCGTCTCAGTTGAGCCATACGCCGATGGACTATGTGTTGTTATCAGATGATACGGAGTATGAGGATCTGAAGAATTATCCGGTTTTGTTCTATCCTCATGGGCTGATTTTGACGGAGAAAAGAGCGGCGCTTTTGAAAATGTATGTAGAGAAGGGTGGATGCCTGATTATTGGCGCACGTACCGGGCAGAAGGAAGTACATGGCAGGTGTGTGATGGCGCCGATGCCAGGGCTTCTTTCAGAGCTTACGGGAACGGCGGTAGAGGAATTTACCTTTGTAGGGGCTTTAGACGGAACGGTCTGTATGGATTGGCAGGGAGAGCAGTTTGACACAGGGATATTTAACGATGTTTTGGAAAATGTGAGTGAGGATGTGGAGGTCCTTGCCCGGTATTCGTCTAACTATTATGCAGGGAAACCGGCGCTTACAAAGCGGGCAGTGGGCGAAGGGAAAGCGCTTCATTTCGGCGGGACATTTACCCGGGAGACTGTGGAGGCTATGCTTAGGTATGTGGGTGTGAGGAACCCTTATGAGGGCAAGCTTGAACTGCCAAAGGAATGTGAATTGTGCGTCCGGGAGAAGGACGGAGCGCAGTATTTCTTCATATTGAATTACTCGGCAAAGGAGCAGGAGATTGTGCTTAGGCAGGAAATGACGGATGTGTATTCCGGGGCGAAAGTGCAAGGAGCAATGAAGGTGAAAGGGTATGGAGTTGTCGTGCTGAAATCCTTTTGAACCTGACGTCATATTATGGTACGCCATAAGCAAGAGAGGGAGTTAAAATATGGTCTGTGCCTTTTTCGGAAAAGCAAAAGACAGTAGGGATGTGTTTGACCGTTTGGCAATTTCAGAGGCGGAGGGATATTTACAACGCCTGAATAAGCACGAAGTAATCTATCTGGACTGTAGTGAAGTGCCGAAAGGATGCTGTGACTATAGAAGCTACATTTCAAGAATTGAAGAAGGAATTTGCCGAGATTTGGCAGAAAACTATCCGGAGCTGGAACTGAATTAGGGGAAGGCCTTATGGGATCAGGCAACTAAGATTCGATTTGGGGAATATTTTGGTTTCCTAAAATCGGAGGTGGATCTCCTTTATGAAAGATATCAGGCCAACAGCGGATGCATTGGTGACAAAGAATCAGATTTATTCTGCTATGGCAGTTTATGGATTGCTTACTTATGAGAATGGGGAAGTGTTTATTCCTAATAAAGAATTGATGCTGAAAGCAACGCTGGAACAAGATACAGGGACGATGTCCGAGATTCTGCAGTTTGTGCATAATACGGAAACGCCGATTCTGTCATATAATCATGAGACGGAGTTAGCCGCAGTGGTGAATTTGGTTTATCTTTCAGCTCGTGATAAATGCAGGGTAGAAAGGGAAAAAGGCTTTCTGTTGCGGTTCGAGGGAAAACTTGGTGAATTGCCGCAATATACAGGACGGGTTCTTGCTGTAGGAATCGGATATCAAAGAGATACGAAAGAACATTCTTGTGAGGTGGAGATATTACGATGATATTTTTAGGTGCAGAGTGCGTGGAGTGAAGAAATATAGCTGGGAGAATGTAGGAGTGTGTAAGAATGGCAAATATTTTACTTGTGGAGGATGATGAGACGATTTCTTTTGGTATCCGTTCGGCTTTGGCGAAAAAAGGTCATGAGGTAGCCTGCTGTTCGGGTATGGAGGAAGGAAAAACCTTGTTCTCGGCGAAATTTGACCTGATTCTTCTGGATTTGAACCTCCCAGACGGAAACGGATATGATTTCTGTAGTTGGGTGAAGGAGAGAAGCGACAGCCCGATTATCTTTCTGACGGTGAGGGATGACGTAAATGACATTACCCGGGGCCTTGACATGGGGGCAGACGACTATATCACGAAACCCTTTCATATTTCTGTGCTGGAATCCAGGATACAGGCGGTTTTAAGACGGGCAGCCGTTTCTTGTATGCTTGTCTGCGGCAATATCCGGATGGACAAGAAGAGAATGCAGGTGTGGGTGGGGGAGGAGAGCGTTCCCCTCACCAGCCTTGAGTACCGTCTTTTGCAGCTGTTGATGGAGAATAAGGGATGTATTCTGCCACGGAATCGGCTTTTGGAGAAATTGTGGGATGTGGAGGGGAATTTTGTAAATGATAATACATTGACGGTCGCTATGAAACGTCTGCGAGAAAAATTGCATCATGAACCCTGCATTACCACAGTAAGGGGAATCGGTTATCGGATGGAGGAAACGGAATGAATACGGCAAGGAAAGCGGCGGGACATTTTATGCTCTGGCTGTTTCTGGGATTAGCCGCCGGAGTTTTTCTGGCGGCTGTATTAAGTTATCGTGAATATCAGGCAATGGCGGGTATTGCAGGCTCGGTCATGGAGACGGATTCGCTGGCAGAGGGATTGAAGCAGAGTTTTACCCTGCAATCCGGCAGTATGTCAGGGGAAATATTTCTGCAAACCTATGGATATCGTCGTATGGGAAAATGGGGCACATATCTGCCGTTTACTTCAGGAATTTGTATCCTGCTTTTTCAAATATCGGGTTTTATTACTTTTTCCTTACGCTGCCGGGAGGAGGGACGGGTGCAGAAACGAATCCGGGAGCTGACTCAATATCTCAGGGCGGTAAATTCTGGGGAAGGAGTAGTTCTGTGCCGTACGGAAGATAATTTCTCACATCTGGAAGATGAGATGTATAAAACTGTAATGGAATTGCGCAGTACGAAAGAAGCCGCTGTGAAGAACCATGAAATCCTGGCAGAGAGGATTGCAGATATTGCTCATCAGTTAAAGACTCCTTTGACTTCTATGTCGTTGATGACGGAACTTTTGGAGGAGTACCAGACAGTTGAGACAAAGGAGTATTACAATCGGTTATCCAGCCAGATTGAGCGGTTAAAAAGTCTGGTGGCAGGGCTTTTGGCATTGGCAAAGCTGGACTCACATGGAATTGTGTTTTGTAAGGAGAAACTGAGGTTGTCAGAGCTTACGGAATCCGTATCAGAACCGCTTATGGAAATGATGGGGGAACATAGGATTACCCTTGCTATAGAAGCTTTGGGTTATGAGAAAGAGACGAAAGAAGTGGCGGACGAAGAGTGTTTTATATTTGCAGACCGGCAATGGACGGAAGAGGCATTGTTGAATATTTTGAAAAACTGTGTGGAGCATACGCTGGATGGAGGCAGAATTATGGTGTCATACAGCCAAAATCCGATTTATACGGAACTGCGGATTGTGGATGGGGGAAGAGGATTTGCGGCAAAAGATATTCCACATTTATTTGAACGGTTTTATCGCGGGGAAGGTGCGGCGGGAGATAATGTTGGGATTGGACTGGCATTGGCGAAGGCTGTGCTGGAACGGGAGAATGGACAGATTTTAGCAGAGAATACGGAGGAAGGGCATGCTTGCTTTCGGGTGAAGTGGTATAATGCTTGCAACAGTCATAGAGGTTAGATATAATAGAAAGAGCGCCCGGGAGAGGCAGGCGGAGATATTTTCCCGCTTTTACAGAGAGCCGGAGGTTCACAGTCAGAATGGGATTGGTATCGGGCTGTATCTGCCTGGTGGAATGGCATAAGACGGCGGCAGCAGGCCATTTTGAACGCCGCTTTCCCTGACGATATCTTGGCAGGCCGAAATGATCGTGGTGTATCTGTCAAGGGATACAAAGGAGAGTGTCAGGGAAAAGGCGGCAACTTTGGGATTTTTTGATGTATGGTGTGTTTCCTCAGTTATTATGTATAAAAAGAGAGATTTATCCGATTAAGACCGTTTTCCCTTCAAATGCAAATCCATACTTCCGAATTCGATCCTGCGGGATTCCTTTTGCTTCCAGTGAAGCAGAATATTTTCTGTCTTCAATCTGATTTAAGGCTTCTTGCACCGTATCATTAAGCGTATCTTCTTCGTCCGGGTCATGGACTTTAAATTCCAGAATAATAGCGTTGTCTGTGTCTGAAAGGGGCTCAAGGACTACGTCATATCTTCCGAGTCCGCTTTCGCGGTTGGAAGTAATCACGTACCGTCCGGCAAGGTCCACAATCAAACCAAGAACAAAACCATGGTAAAAGCGTTCAGGTTCGGTTGTCTCTGACGGCTGTTTCCCGGTATCAAAGTAACTAAAGGTGGTGAGGGCAACCCGGTTCATATACAAATTCATCGCCTTTTTGTCATCTGCTAAAAGCGCTTTGAGGAAGTTGTTATAGGCTGGTGTAAAATCGGAAAACCAATCCTCTACCATTCGCTCAAACATAAGCGAGACTTCTCGGTTAGTTAAAACAAGCTCATAAATCGTCCGTCCCCTTTTGTCCGTCCGTAGCTGTTTTACACGCAGATAGCCGCTGGCAAGCAGCAGGCTCCACACTGCGCTTTCTTTGCGTCCCAGATGGTTGAATACAATCTGTTCATCAATCTGTGTCAGAAGCGGCTTGCCGGAAAGCAGATCCTCCATAACCATTTTAGTATCCGGGCTTCCTTCACGAATCAGTTTTCCGATCAGGCTATTGCTGCTGGTATTCGCCCAATAAGGAGAGAATTTTCTTTTATCTAAATAATTTATAATGGACCATGGATTGTAAATGTCTGTAATTCTTCCGAAGGTAAAGCCATCATACCATGTTTGTACATGTCCCCGCTCTTCAAACAGATCATATTCCTTTAATGCGTTCCAGACTTCTTCCTGAGTGAAACCAAAAGAGGTTTCGTATTTTTCCGAGGTTGTGGTTACAACCTCTATATTATTCAGGTCAGAAAAAATGGACTCTTTACTGACTCTGGTGATTCCGGTCATGAGGGCTCTTTCAAGGAAAGGATTTGTCTTAAATGTAGAGTTAAGCAGGCTGCGTATAAAGGGAACCAGTTCATTCCAGTAGCCATAAACGAATGCTTCCTGCATAGGGGTATCGTATTCATCCAGCAGGATGATTACTTTTTTTCCATAATAACGCATCAGGTAATCAGATAATACGTTCAGGGAATAGGATGCCAGATGGTTTTCCATATCAACAGATACATTATGATACTTTTCTTTTTCATCTTCATTTAAACAATCGCTTTCTAATAGAAAATCGTATCTGTTATACAGATTTTTTATGATTTGACAAATACTTTTTCGCGCGTCTGGGAAAGAGGCTGCTTTTACGCTGGCGAGGCTTAAAAAGATTACAGGATAGGTTCCCTGCAAATTCCGGTATTTTTCTTCCTTCCAGATAGACAGACCTTGAAATAAATCACTTCTTTTGCAATGGCTGACAGAGAAAAAATATTCCAGCATATTCAGGTTCAGTGTCTTACCAAAACGTCTGGGGCGGGTTATCAGGGTTACGGTATCGTTATTTTCCCACCATTCTTTGATGAATGAGGTCTTATCAATATAGAAGTTATTCGTTGTAATGATTTGTTCAAAGTCTTGATGTCCGATTCCCACTGTTTTTGACATAATGTACCTCCGGCATTTTTTTGTATTTTATCATTCTTTTTGTGTAATTTCAATCATGCCGCAGCAGGATGTTATTTGCCGCTTACAGCGTATAGACTAAATTGAGGGCGTCGGGGACCGCAGGATCTATATACCCTGAGTCCGCGAAGCCCGCCTTTTCGAAGACCCGCAGGGCCGGCGCGTCCGTCTTTTTGACGCACACCTCCACAGTTGGCCAGCGGCTTTCGGCCCGAAGGCGGTCCAGCACCAGAGTCAGGGCCGCAAACCCCACGCCCCTGCCTTGTTCCCGTCGGTCGATGAGTAGCTGCTGGAGCTCATAGCCCAAAGGTTCGTCGTCAAACTCCCGGACTAACGCCAGGCCCACGATACGTCCTTCTTCCTCTACCGTCCATACCCGCGCCCGGCAGTCCCGGTAGACATACCCCCGCGCCAAAATGCCCAGAGGTTCGGCCACAAAGGCCGACTGTCCTTCTCCCAGCTCCAGCCGGACCGCCTCCAACCAGTTCTCCTGGGTGATCTCACCCAGACGTATCCTGTACGTTTCTCCTTTGGCTTCCCAGACAACCGTTTCGTCTCCCTCGGGGACTTCGAGAGTATCTGCCTCTTTGCCTTCCTTTTCGGCCGTCTTTTTCATGTTGGCATCGGCGAGCTCCATGAGGGATTCTTTGGTGCCCTCATTCACAAACGGATTTTCAATGTTTTCCATAATATACCTCCGACTTATAGCTGTATTACGGTAGTGATTATATCATAGTTGCTTGCACAATCAGCATTAAATTTTAAAAATTTATTTACGCTCCTTAAAGAAATCAACCCGCTGAATTATACGGAGATTACCGTACCCTGGGAGCCTGTATTTGCCGACTGGTGGATGGGAGAATTTTACGATATGTGGATGGATATTCCCTATGAGGACGATATGGAGGAATATAAAGAATTTCCGGAAAATTTCGGTTCCTCCCTTGTAGGAATCAGATATCTTACAGTGGAAATTATGCACAGTTTTTAAGAGAAAAAATTGTGCATAATTTTTGTTGTCCATTTTTGATAAAGAATTGACAAAATATATATCCATAATGTATACTTTCACTAACGGACATATTAAGGACGCGTCTTAAAGTCTGTGGAAGGAGAGAGAGAAAAATGAAGGAAAGTACAAATTATTTAGAGTTGGCAAACAGCCCCCTCATGTGGCTTGCAGCAGCAGTAGCCGTTGGCGTGGTAGTGATTCAGTCGGTCGTATTTTTCAGAAAATCATTAAAGGCGGCAAAAGAACTGGAGATTCCCAAGGAACAGGTCAACATAGCGATTAAGAGCAGCGCCATTGCCTCCATCGGGCCGGCGATTGTGATTCTTGTTACCATGATTTCCCTTATCGTTTCCATGGGTGCGCCGATATCATGGATGAGACTGTCTTTCATAGGTTCTGTGAACTATGAGGCGATGGCGGCGGGCTTCGGCGCACAGGCAATGGGGACGACCCTTGAGAATCTGGATCCGGTAGCGTTTGCCTGCGGCGTATGGGTCATGATTTGCGGCTCTCTTGGATGGCTGATTTTCACCCTGCTCTTTACGGACAAGATGCATAAGGTGAATCACTTGATGTCCAAGGGAAATGCGAAGATGGTCCCGATTATTTCCGCAGGGGCAATGCTGGGTGCGTTCGCAAACCTGGCTTCAGGAAATTTCTTTTCTGCAGAGGGGAATTTTGCATTCGGCGGCGCTCCGGCAATCGCGACTGTGGTAGGATGCATCCTGATGATGATACTGTCCAAGCTTGCGAAGGATAAGAAGGTCAACTGGCTGAGAGAGTGGGCGTTTGCAATTTCCATGTTTTCCGGGATGTTTATCGGATATCTGTGGAGTATGGCGGCATAACGAAGGAGGAGAAAGAAAATGAACAAACAATATTATTCAGAAACTTATATTCCCAGCATTATTAAATGGGGAAAATTAACGTTGCTTTTAGGCATCCTTACCAGCTTCTTGCCGGCATTGGTCATTTCCTTTGTATTCGGGCATATGCCGCCGGTTTCCGCCATCATTGCAGGAACCATTTCCCAGATTAGCGTAAGCGGTGCGTTCTATGTGGTGGAGCCTATTTCCTATTTTCCGATTCTTGGAATCCCGGGAACGTACCTTACTTTCCTGTCCGGAAATACGTCGAATATGCGTGTTCCATGTTCATCAGTAGCCCAGGAGGCAGCAGGCGTTCAGATGGGCACCGATAAGGGTTCTGTCATTTCCACAATCGGTATCGCAGTGTCGATTCTGGTAAATATTGCCATATTGACGGTGGGAGCGATTGGAGGTAACGTCATTATCTCTGCCATGCCGGAAGGGTTAAAAGCGGCGCTTAACTTCCTGCTCCCGGCGCTTTACGGCGCGGTATTCGGACAGTTTGCAATCGCACGTCCCAAGCTTGCGGGAGTGGCGGTAGTGATTGCCTTCGGGATGAACTGGCTGCTGAAAAATAATTTCCTGTCCTTCTTCCCGGGAACTCCGTCCTATGTGGTGATTCTCGTGGCAGTGTTCGGCTCTATTTTCGCGGGAAGCCTGATTTACAAGAAAGAATTACAGGATTAGGAGGGTGAAGTTATGTTATCCAGAGAGAGAATGCAGAATTTATTTCTTGAGATGATTCAGATTTACAGCCCTTCAAAGGGAGAAAAAGAGATGGCGGATTTTATAGAAGCCTATCTTACCAAGCGGGGGATTTCATTTCAGTCGGACAACGCCGGGGAAGGATACGGCGGCAACGGAAGAAATATTGTCGCCCATATTCCGGGGACAAAAGAGGGGATTCCGCTGGGATTTGCCGCCCACATGGACCAGATTGAGCCATGCCGGGACGTAAAGGCGGTGATTGACGCAAATATCATCCGCACAGACGGCACGACGACTCTCGGAGGGGACGACAAGTCCGGCATTGCCGCTATCTTAGAGGCGTTGGAGGATATTCTTGAGAGCGGCGGGGAGCACAGAGATATTTATCTTGTGTTCACCTGTTCCGAAGAAATCAGTATGCAAGGCACGAAGCACATGGATTTGAGCATCCTGCCCTGTAAGGATTTGGTCATTGCCGACGCGACGGGCAATACGGGCGTCATTGCCTATAAAGCCCCTGCGATGGAAGCCGTTGAGGTTACGGTACGGGGGAAGAAGGCTCATGCAGGAATTGAGCCGGAAAAGGGCGTGAATGCAATCTGTGCTGCGGCAAAGGCGATTGCGCAGATGCATATCGGAAGGATTGACGCACAGACCACCTCTAATATCGGAAGGATGGAAGGGGGCGGGGCAACGAATGTTGTGACCGACGAAGTGACGTTTACGGCGGAAATCCGTTCCCACAGTATGGAGAAGCTGGGCGAGGAAGTGGCGCACATGGAAAAATGCCTGAAAGAAGCCACAGAGGAAATGGGCGCGTCATACCAGTTTGAGCATGAATTGGCGTATCCTTCCCTGTCTGTTGACGTGGACTGTGAGCTTGTGCGCCTGACCAAAGAGGCGATGGAGAAAGAGGGGATAGAGCCTGAGCTTATGGTCATCGGCGGCGGCAGCGACGCCAACGTGCTTGCGGGGCATGGATACCGCAGCGTCATTCTTGGGCTTGGCATGAGGGATGTGCATACGGTTCAGGAATCTCTTGACATGGACGAGGTGTGGAAGGCAGCCAGAGTAATCAGACGGATGATGTCAGGGGACTAGGAGAATACAGATGGAAAAAGAAGAATTAAAGCGCAGATGTATCGAAGCAATCGAGAAACGGAAGGAGGAGATTATCAGGCTCGGTGAGAAAATCTACCGGAACCCGGAGCTTGGCTATAAGGAATTTGAGACGACAAAGCAGATGAAGGAGGCGTTTGCCTCCTTGGGGCTTGAGACGGTTTCACCTATAGCCTACACCGGCTGCAAGGCAAGGGTTTCAGGCGGGAAGGGACCGGCGGTGGCAGTCATGGGAGAGCTTGACAGCGTGGTATGCCCGGAGCATAAGGATTGTGCGGCAAACGGAAATATGCACGCCTGCGGACATCACGTACAGCTTGCCAACCTGTACGGGTGTGCAGCGGGCCTGACAGAGTCGGGGATTCTTGAGGAACTTTGCGGGACGGTGGAATTTATCGCGATTCCGGCGGAAGAATGTGTAGATTTGGATTACCGGGACAAACTAATCGAAGAGGGGAAAATCCAGTTCTACGGAGGAAAGCAGGAATATCTCCTGAGAGGCGGCATGGACAATGTGGACATGATTCTGCAATGCCACATGATGGAGGTTGAGGGCGGCAGGAAATGCTGTACCGTGGATACGGATACCAACGGATTTATGTCGAAGGGCGTAAAGTTCATCGGCAGGAGCGCTCACGCAGGGATTGCGCCCCATGAGGGGATTAATGCCCTTAACATGGCGCAGCTTGCCCTGAATAATATCAATGCTTTGCGGGAGACCTTCCGGGAAGAAGACAAGGTGCGAGTCAGCGCCATTATCACAAGCGGCGGAGATTTGGTAAATGTGGTGCCTTCTGTGGCGACGATGCAGATTATGGTGCGGGCGGCGTCTGTGGATGCGATGGAGGACGCAAGCCGCAAAGTGGGAAGGGCGTTAAAGGCAGGCGCGCTGGCGGTAGGCGGGAAAGTAGAGATTCGCGACCAGATTGGATACATGCCCCTTTCTACGGATTCTGCGCTGTCCGGGCTGTACCGGGAGAATATGGTTGCATACGGCGGCGCGGACGAGGATTCCTTTGTGGAGCATTACGAGACGGCCGGCTCTACGGATTTAGGGGATATGTGCCAGCTCATGCCATGTATGCATATATGGGCGTCCGGCATTTCGGGAGGGCTTCACTCCAAGGATTTTAAAATCGAAGATTATGACAGGGCGTACGTGCTGCCTGCGAAGATGCTTGCCCTTACCGTAATCGACCTGTTATATGGGGATGCCGGGAAGGCGAAGGAGATTATGGAAGCGTACCGGCCCATGTTTACAAGAGAGACGTATTTAAAGTATATGAAAGAGCATTCAGTAGTTGAATTATTTGATGGTTCTGCGATATAATAGGAGCAGCCGGGGCAGTATTTGACGATACGGTCCCGGCTGTATAGGTAAATTTTATGGTTAAGCTTAGAAAAGGTAAGATTATGAAGATTGGCGTAATTGGTCCGGAATCATCCTGTAAAAGTGTGAAGGAAAGCCTGCAGCAGATTGACAATGAGCTGGAGGTTTCTTGTTATATAAGAGAACGTGTAAGCCACTGCGGGGAAGTCATTGAAGCCTGCGAGGGAGAGTGTGACGCGATTCTGTTTACCGGCTGTGCGGTAGAGGATTTTGTGACAGGCTCTTATGAGATTAAGAAGCCCTATACTTCGGTGGAGAGGTCCAGCGTCAGTGTAGCGGGGGCGTTCCTTACGATGCAGAAGCAGGATATGGAGCTTGACGCGTTCAGTATCGACGTGGTGGAGAACCAGGTGATTACGGACTTGCTGGATGCCGTCCAGATTTTGGCGAGGAATATTTATTCCTGTTCCATGCAGCCAGGAGTGGACGAGCAGGAATATGTGGACTGGCATATCCGCTTACAGGAGGAGGGGAAGACGAACGTTGCGCTGACTTCCTTCGTGTGGGTGTATAATACGCTGATTGAACAGGGATATCAGGCGATTTATCTGCAGGGAACCCGGGAGACGGTGCGGCGGGCGCTGGAACGTTTGAAGAGCAAGTATGCGCTTACACAGGCAGAGTATTCCCGGATTGCGGTAGAAGCGCTGAAGCTTACGAATTATGAGTGCCATGTGGAGAATTACTATGCTTCGATGATAGAGAAGGCGGAGATCGAGAAGGAAATCGTGCGGTACGTGCAGAGTATACAGGGAACCATATTTCCTTTTGGGAAACGGGAATATGTGGTGTTCTCCAATGCGGGCGTGATTGAGAATGTGCAGAATTACGGCAGGATACAGAAGCTCCAGCAGATGGTGAAGAAGACGGGGATTGAGCTGGATGTGGGGATTGGCATGGGGCTTACCGTTTATAAGGCGGAGATGAACGCGAGAAAAGCCCTGGAGCAGTCGGTCAGGAGGAAGAAGCAGGAGCTTTTTCTGGTAGATGAAAAGGATGTGCTTTTAGGGCCTCTTGATACGGAGCGGCAGCTTCGGTATGAATTGATTTCCTCAGACCCGAAGATTCGGGAGATTGCGGCGAAGACGGGGCTTAGCGAACATTCGGTGCTCAAGGTGATTGCCATCGCGGAGGCGAGGAAAAGTTATATTTTTGACGCCCATGAGCTTGCAGAATGCCTGGAAGTGACGGTGAGGAGCGCAAGGAGGATTATGAATAAAATTATGGATTCCGGGTATGGGAAGCTGCATGCAAAGGAGATGGCGGTTTCGGGGGGGAGGCCGAAGGCGTTGATTGAGATTTTGTTTCAGTAAGGGGAGCTTTTTGGGTTAAGGAGATGGATGATGCTTATTTTTTTAGGAGTAGAGAATTTTGCAAAAATTGAAAGGGCGAAAGTCTGTATCAACAGTTATACGATTCTGGTCGGACCGAACAGCAGTGGGAAAACATATTTGATGCAGCTTGTGCAGGGCGTGAATGAGAGGCTGGCGAATCTGACCGATGAGGAAGGGCTACAGATTTTGAAGTGTGGAGAGAATAGGGCTTCTAATTCTGTGACCGGCGCGAACGAGGGATGTACCCAATATATTCTTTCACAGGATAATATTCTTTCGTTTACAGAATATCTCAATGTGAAATTGGATGAAAAGAAAGAGCAGATTGTGAAAGAAGTATTTGGGAGAGAAGTTCCTGTAGGAAAATTATATGTTGAGATTGAGTTA
>OFFP01000470.1_pt1 | contig 32984 bp, 26 predicted proteins | sample 1521431 | NCBI WGS metagenome assembly OFFP01 (sample SAMEA3504104, study PRJEB24116) | mouse gut metagenome | biome: mouse gut; feature: mouse-associated habitat; material: faeces | place: Denmark | collected 2011
GAGAGGCTGGATATTATGGCAAATGTTACTTTATTGGCCGGACGTCGTGCAGCAGAGTGCACGACGCCGTGTGAACAGTAACAAAACCTATCTTCGTCCATAGACTAGATCAACCATACCGTTATATGACTGTGTATAAAGCAATCTTAGTTTAATCTCGTGTTTTGCATTTTCAAAAAGGCGGATACCAGAACCTAAAAGCGTCGGGATTACCGTAATGTAATAGCAGTCAATGAAGTCTCTATTTACGAATTGCTGGACGAGATTAGCGCCTCCGCATATCCAAATATCTTTTCCGTTTTCTTCTTTTAACTGTTTTACCAAATCAACAGGATTCATATTTTTAAATCGAATTTTATCAGAGGAAATAGGATCATTATGCGTGATGACATAAGTTGTAAAATCGCTATATACCCACTCTTCAGGGGATAGCTCAGTAACGATTTGATGATAAGTATTCCATCCCATTAAAATCGTATCAATGTTCTTTACAAACTCAGAATAAACATCAATGTTTTCATTCTCGCTGCCTTGCCCTTTCAGCCAGTCGACACCGCCCTTACTATCTGCAATATATCCGTCAAGGCTCATTGCAATAAATAAACTGATTTTTCTCATATGTTAGTATCCTTTCTGATAAACTGAAAATTCTCTTCTATAAAAACTTTCTACAAAACCTTCCTGAAAAATAATTCCATAGGTTGGTCAAATGGCGTATGATTAAATATCAATCCACCGCAATCAATATAGCCGAGCTTTCGATATAAATGTTGTGCTTCTTCATCAACCCGTGTTGAGATCAGAGTCATCTTATAGCCTTGCTGTTTCATATCATTCTCCCAAAAAGCAAGTGCCTGTGAAGCAAATCCCTTATTTCTATATTTTTTGTCAATAAATATGAAATTCAAAAAGGGAAGATTATCCCACAAAACACTATAATGCATCATCCCGATCGGAATATCATTCTCCCACATTATATAACCAGTTTTATTAGAAACGCGTTTATTATACCCACTATCATTTACATGTTTATCGATACTCATCACAAAATCCTTATCTTGTTTCTCCATAAATTTTACGATCATCTCGTTACTCCTATTATTACTATAAATCTTCTTCATAATCCCAAGTTATTATCGAATCCAGTATAGCATTTTTATGTATTGTGGACAAGACTTCATTGAATCCGTCCAGGTACCACATTTTCGTTACTGTTCAAGTAGACGATCTGGAAGCGATCGTAAATGCGGCGAACAACAGTCTGCTTGGCGGCTGGGTGTAGACGGCGCGATTCACCGTGCTACCGGGCGTGAGCTTTTGGATGAATGCAGAAATCTGCATGGCTGCGGGACGGGAGAGGCAAAACTTACCGGAGCATATCGCCTTCCATGTAAATATGTGATCCATACGGTAGGACCTGTCTGGCATGGCGGGCAGGAAGAATCACAATGCTGGCAAAATGTATTGATTAACATATAGACAATTGGTAATATAGTAATAGTATTTTCGAATGGGGGTATTTCCATGGAAGAATATCGTATATTAATCGTAGAGGATGATGAACCGGTAGCCAGAGGATTAACAGATATCTTAAGCGGGAGCGGCTACCAGACAGAGTGGTGTGCAGAGCCGGAGAAGGTTTTGGAGATTCTGAAAAAGCAGCGGCTGGAGCTGATCATACTGGATGTGAACCTGGGGGAGGAGAACGGATATGACCTGTGCAAGAAAATCCGGGGGCTTTCCGATATCCCGGTTATGTTCCTTACCGCATATAAAAGCGAGATGGATGTGGTGCGGGGCTTTAAAGTGGGAGGCGACGACTATATCACAAAACCCTTCCGTATGCAGGAGCTGATTGTCCGGGTACAGGCGCTTTTGCGGCGCGGAAAACGGTTTGACGGGCTGCGGCTTTTCTCCGGGGAACTGACTTACGATATAGGAAAGCATCAGGTCTATCGGAATCAGTCCGCGCTGGAGCTTACCCCGATCGAATTGCAATTGGTGCAAAATCTTCTCATGGGCTGGCCGTATACACTGAGCCGGGATAAGCTTTTTTATGAGGTCTGGGATAAGGACGCGTCCTTCGTAGATGAAAATACCTTAAGAGTCAACATCAGCCGGCTGAGAGACAAGCTGGGGACTTTTCAGGGGGACGATTACATAGAAACCGTGCGGGGAATCGGCTACCGCTGGGCAATACATGTACAGAAATGAGAGTGGGAAGATGGAAGAGAAAATGATAGCCCTGGCAGGATTTATAATCATATCAGGGCTTTTTGTGTTGGAAAGGTACAGGCGTTACGCGCTGGAGAAAAAAATCGACCGGCTGGTACAGGAACTGGATTGCTTTTTATTAAGAGGGGAAAACAATCTGGAGGAAACGCTAAAAGAGGGAAGGGTGGAGAATCTGAGAAATGAGCTGGCGGCAGTGACGGCTCAGGCACAGCATCAGATTCAGCACCGGGAAGCGCGGGAAAAACGCCTGAATCAGTTTATGGAAAATATGGCCCATCAAATGAAAACAACGTTGACCGCCCTGCAGATCCGCATCGATCTGGCACAGTCCAAGGCGTCTCTCTCTGATGTGCAGACAGAATTGGAGGAATGCCAGAAATGCATGGGAAGGCTTACCGGGGAAGTGGACCGGATTCTGGAGTGTAGCCAGCTTGGGGAGCAAAAGATCAACATGTGGTTAGAACGCTGTGATGTGAGCCGGCTGATCCAGAATACCATTACTGTGCTGGAACCATTATGGAAGAAAAAGGGGGTCAGAATCGTATATGAATCCTCGGATATTTCCGGAATCTCTGAGATCTGTCTTGACAGCTACTGGTTTTCACAGGCGTTTGAAAATGTTTTGAAAAATGCGGTTGAACATACCCCGTCCGGCTCTGCGGTCACCATTCAGGCCAGCGACCGCGTTCATAGCTTCGTGTTGGAAATCATGGATGAAGGCCCTGGCATCGGGGAGGACGAGCTGCCCTATCTGTTTGAACGGTTTCACCGGGGATGCTATGGGAAGACAGGGTACGGGATCGGGCTGAGCATGGCGGCAGATATCCTAAAGGCGCACCACGGCAGCATACAGGCGGAAAACAGAAAAGACGGCGGGGCATGCTTCCGTCTGGAGGCACCCATCCTGGAGGGCAGAAGACCTTACGAGCTGCAGAAAAATAACTGACATATCCGAAGATATATTCCTCGCAATCTGCATTCACTATTTTCCTGCAACTCTTACGAAATCGTAAGGGAAATTGTAAGAGAATCGTAAGGTTTGAGTGCTACAATAAAACCGGAGGTGAGAAAATATGCATAACTATTTATGTGATATTGCGCTGAAAGGTTTGAAGGGGAAGAAGAGGAGCAGTACTTATCTGTTCCTGGTATGCTTTTTATCTGTCGCGTTTGCGGTGGTCAACGTCAGCATTACGGGAAGCCTGAACAAGACACGGGAGGAGCTGCGCTATGATACATACGGGGAATGGGATGCGGCCATTTACAGTCCGGAGCCGTTATCTGTCTCAAAGGATGAACACATTCAGGACTGCGGAACCGCCCAGGTATACGGAAAGCTCCTGGACGGCGGTGAAACCGTTCTTACGGGAATCGGAACCCTGGATGAATCCCTGCTTGCGATCGGGCATCTTGCTGTACAGAGCGGGAAGTTCCCTACAGAGGACGACGAGATTGCCATAGAAGCGGACATCTTAAGCAGCCTGGGATACGACTATGAGCTGGGACAGACCCTGACACTGCGGATTTTGAACAGAGAGGAAGAGGTGGTGGACAGGAAGTATACCCTTTGCGGCGTGCTCCGGGAGTATACGGATCTGTGGAGCACCGGGACGGAAAAAGTGACGCTGGCAGGGGCCTGTGTGACGGCGGATGCGGCAAAGGAGATCGGAGAGGTATGCTCCTATCAGTATTTTTTGTCTGCAGAGGGAGAAGAAGGTTATCCACTTTACAAGGAGCTGAAGGGAAGCTATGCGCATGTTGTGGAAAATACGGCTGCCAATGGGCAGATTGCGGAGGAAGAATATCATTACTTCAATCTTGTCCTGATTTTATTCACAACCCTGGTTGCTGTCATTGTTATCTATTCCATACAGATCAAGGAGCAGACGCGTTCCATCCGGCTGTTCCGTATTATCGGAGTAACAAAGAAGCAGCTCTCCCAGATCATTTTTTATGAAACCATGGTGATCTTGCTGCCGGCCGCAGCCGGAGGAGTCGCGGTTGGGAGCCTGGCTACCTGGGGATTGCTTCGGGTTCTGATGGAACAAAGCACAGGAGACTTTTATATCGCCATTCCCGCTGTGCTGATCGCAGGGATTTTGATGCTCTGGTTTGGGGCTGTTTTCGGCACCCGGTTTCTGATTTTCCATTATGCTCTGAGGGGACGTCTGTCTGCGCAGGAACGTTTTTTACTCCGGGCGGACAGAAGGCAGAGAAAACAGAAGCAGCTGGGATTGCTGATTCTTTCCTCAGCTAGTGTATTAGCGGCGCTTTTCTGCTATGGAGAATCATTGGCGCCTGTTTATATTGATGATACCTGGTCAAAAATGAGTTCCTATGGCATTACCAAGGGAGAACAGAACGACTATATCTCAGATAAATATATAGAGAATGTCAAGTGCTTTCCTGGAATCGAAGAGGTTGTAGCATGGCGGAATCTGGCGGTCACATTGGAATTTCCGGATATGGAGAAGAATCCGTTTCGTGCTCTGCTGGCACAAAATTTTTATGGGCCGCGGCCATGGGAAGGTGCAGAGGATCCATACGGAGAAAACATGTCAGCAGCCGGTCCGGAAGGGCTGTGGTGCTATGTCTATGGAGTAGCCGAGGACAATTGGGATCCATTTTTCCGGTATGTGGATGCAGAGATTGACCGGGAAAAATTCAGGAACGGAGAAGTGGTTCTCCTTTACATTCCTTATAACCAAGAAACAGGTGTGGATCTGGCCGGAAGATTATATCAGGATTTTGGTGTGGAACCAGGGGATGTGATCACCGCGGTGAATTACGGACTGGGAGAACTGTCGGAGGACGGTACGGGGCAGGTATGGACGGAGGATGGGGCTAAGCCCTATGAGCCCTATGAAAAACTGACTGCGGTCAGCAGGGCGGAGGCGGAGGTCGCAGGGATCATTACAGCGGATTTATTTCAGGACCCTTATCTGATGATACCGGCAACCAATTATTATTCCATAATCGCCTCCGATGCATTTGCGAAAAGGCTGACAGAGACTGACAAGGACGGAATTCATCTGATTGACGGAAGCTGGAGCAACCAGGAATATGGGTATTCGCGTGCAAGTATTTATACCGGAATGGATGCAGAATATCTCTCCACAGATTATCTGATGGCCAAGTCAGCGGCGGACAATCACCTGAATTTTGATAACAGCCGGGAACGGAATACGGCACTCCGTCAGGAGGCCATACAGTCCCTGCTCCATATCTGGATCTGCGGTATCGGTATCTTCCTGATCCTGATGCTGATCCAGCTGAATATCGAAACACTCCGCGGCCTGACTCAGAAGCGTTCCTTTGCTCTGCTGCAGGTCATAGGGATGTCCCGAAGGCGGCTCCGGGTACAGCTGGCGGCAAAAGGGCTTCTTATGAGTGTGTATTCCTGCCTGCTGGGGCATCTGGGATATGCCTTGTATTTTGTGATCAAGCACATCGGAACTTACCACAGGTATGTGGAGGAATTTGAGTATACAGACAGCTTTATCCAGTTGCTGAAATCACAATTGAATGAGTATTTGACTGTAGGCTGGAGCCTGCCGATGCATCTTGCGTTCTGCGCATTTGGCATGGCCTGTGTATTTCTGCTGTTCTTTTGTCCGCAAAACCGGGTATTGAAGGAAAATATCAGAGAAAGCCTGTCTTAAAGGAAATGCTGAAAATTAGAAGGAGGAAAATGGGATGGATACGATTTTAAAAACGGAAAACATTCGGAAGACCTACGAGTCGTCTTCTGTGAAAGTAAACGCATTGAACGGGATCGACCTGGAGTTTGCAAAGGGAAGGTTTTATTCCGTGATCGGGAGGAGCGGTTCCGGAAAATCGACCCTGCTGTATATATTGAGCGGGCTGGATCAGCCTACCGAAGGGAAGGTCTGCTTTGAAGGGAAGGATCTGTCGGAATACTCGGACGGAGAGATGGCCATTTTCCGGAGAAGGCATATGGGTTTTGTATTCCAGCAATACAATTTGATGGAGGAGTACAATGTGCTGGAAAATATCTGCATGCCGGTGAAGCTGGACCAGCGGAAGCCGGACCCGGAGTTTTTGCAAACGGTGCTGGAGACCCTTGGACTGGAAGATAAGCAGAAGAAATATGCCTCAGAGCTGTCAGGCGGGGAGCAGCAGAGAGTGGCCATCGCCCGGTCCATTTTGTCAAAGCCGAAGATCATATTTGCGGACGAGCCGACCGGAAATCTGGACAAAAGGACTGCGTTGGAGACGCTGGAGCTTCTGATTGAAAGCGCGAAAAAATTTGGACAGACCTTGATCATGGTGACTCATGATCTTGAAGCAGCAAGGATGTCGGAGGAGATTATAACCATTGAGGACGGAAGAGTAATCAGCTAGTACAACATTGCATTAATTAACCTGTGGGAACATAGTGTATCAGTCTGTTTTTTGGCGAAAGAGTCAAAATCCTTGAGTAGAACATTTTTTTGGATGAAATAATATAAAAATAAGCGGAAGTTGTGAAGCTGCTGAAGATAGCTATTGAACATGAGCCGGCCAAAAGTTTCCAATGTGCTATTTATTTTTCCCTCAAACTGTTTTAGAATATCCATATCAAAACCACTCCTTACATTTAAACTGGTGAGAACGCCTTGGGGTTAGCAGCCGCTGATTATTTTTCAGTAGTTATTATACCTGCATTATCAAGAAAGAGTGGTTTTGATTTTTTAGTTAGGTTGCGGACGTAGTCTGCCGTACGATATAAGGAAAGTATATCAATTGGCGGCGAAAGATTCACTACGGTATGTTTTGTGTCGCTTACACAATTCCCAGATATTTCATGATCATCAGTGACAGATTCAGATTCATATAATCTTCTCCGACTTCCAGATCGCAGCCGGTCAGTTCTTTAATCTTCCCCAGTCTGTAGAGCAGCGTGTTTTTATGGATATGCAGATTTTTTGCTGCCAGAGAGGTTTGTCCGGGGTGATGCAGATACTCTTTTAGGATGACGATCAATTCCGCGTTTTTTTGCTGGTCGTAGAGATAGAGCTTCATCAGGCCCGGATGAATTAAAAAACGGATGTTTATCGCGTTTTTTTCTGCGGTTTCCAGCATTTTATATACATAATAATCGCTATAATAATAGATCGGTGAAGGATCCTTTAGTTTTATTCCCAGATTCACCGCATCTACGGCCTGCTGGTAAAAACAGGGCATATCTTCCAGATGCTGGAAAAAATTGCTGATGCCTGCCTTTAGCTGATTGGCCAAAAGATAATCTGCAAGCTGGGTTATTTCATAGTCGCTCAGGTTCTGGAACAGCGCCCTGCTGATAAAAAATACAATCGTATCGTTATAGATCACATAGATACTTCCTGATAAAATCTGAATAAGCCTTTCTAAAATGATATTGAGCTGTAGGTCAGAGGTGCTGTGCCCGGCAGGAGGTATGGCAATGATATAAAATGTCTCTTTTAAATTGTAGCCAAGCATCTGCAGACGCTGTCTGATTCTGGCAGCATCCTGTCCGGGATTGTTTAAGAGGTCAGATAAAAAATAAGAATACATGACCCCCTTATTTCTTGCATAGGCAGAATCTTTCTGAAGTTCCATGGAGATGAGGTTGGAAAAGCGGTGAAAAAAATCTGCGTCAAAATCCCGGAAAGGGCGTTCGGATTCAAGCATCATGATATGTGCGACTTCAATCCCCTGGATGCGGACAGCGTCTACCAGCATCCCTTTTTGTATCAGTTCGTTGATACAATAATAAGCCGTATCGCATTTGCGGATTTTTTCGTCCAGGCGGTTGGCTCGGATGAAACAAAGTCCCCTTTCGCTGATATAGCCGGACTGTCTGTCCGCATTAAAAAATTCGTTGTCCGGAATAAGGCCGCCTGAAATTGCAAGGTATTTACTTTGCAGGTCTACCACATAAACAGGGTTGCCGAAAATCTGCGTCGCCGTGTCCACCAGGAACTGCAGTCCATTGCCGGAAAACAAAGCGTTGACCAGAAGATGCATCCCGGTGGTAATTTCCTGAAGTTCGGACAGGCATTCCAGCGAGGCATTAAAAAGCGCGGCCTGGGAGACAGATGGACCAAAATAAACAACAGTGAACCGACTATGGACATACAGGGGAAAGTCTGCAGGTTCACCATAGCAAAAAAAGATTGTTTCACAGGCCGATATTGGTTCCGGCATCCGGGCAGTGGAACAAAAATAAAGCGTGGCAGGGTCAAAGGCAGTTTGTGCGGGATCCCATATTCTGGCAAAAAGCAGGTCGCAGGAGGGAGATTCCGCGCCAAATGCCTGCGGCTCATATCCTTTTTTCCTTAATTTTTCCAATAAAACAGAATACTCCATAGATACTCCTTCTTTAAGTCCTTGTTTACTTGTTCAAAACATTTCCGCCTGTACGGTTGGAAAAAATTCTTTTTTATTCTCTTATATTATACATAAAATGTCATTGTGCGTCCGCACAAAAATAAAATCAGATTAAGAAAAAAATTGTACCTATACACAGTGAATACAGGCAGGATATTGATTATACTTAAACACATAAAACAAAAAAGAAAGGAAAAAAAATTTATGGGTACTTTGGGAAAGTATGGAAGAAGCGTATCAATCATTGGGGTTGGCTGTACCCCATTCATGTATACGGTGGATCATCCGGAGACGAATGGGCTCACGGAAGGTGAGATGTTTGGGTATGCGGCGCTCAAAGCGATGGAAGACGCCGGGGTAAATCCGCGTGATGTGGATTTTTATTTCCACGGTGAGGCAAGCCCGCTGAATGGTTCCAATTATCTGACGCCAAATGTGCAGGTCGCCAACTGGTTCGGTATGAAAGGGAAAGGATCCATCCATCATTCGGAGGCATGCTGTACGGGGTATCTGGCAATCGAGCAGGCAGTGAATGCAGTTGCCTCCGGAAAATATAACTGCGTACTCACGGGAGCCGTGGAATTTGGAGACAGCACGCCGTCCCCGGCAGACAGCGTGGAATCTCCGAAACATCCCTACAAGAGGGACAAGATGACAATGGAAAAGTTCCTTAAAACCACTTCCTGGCTTTATGACCGCGCTTATACGAGAAGCCTGATAGCCGGACAGGAGCTGATCTACGACGACGCGGCAGAGTGGTATGTAAGGACCAGGGGAATCACTTCGGAGCAGATGAATCATACCTTGAACTGGATGTGCATTAATAACAGGAGAAATGCGTCCGTAAATCCGTTGGCGATTGAAAGAAAAACATACGAAGAACTGGCAAAAGAAGCAGGCATGACACTGGATGAATATATGAATTCTCCATACAATCCGCGTATGGGAGATTTCCTGCGCGCAGGCGGGGTCGAGTTGAAATGCGACGGCGCGGCTGCTGCGATCGTATGTGCGACGGAAAAAATACCGGAGATCGCAAAAAATCTGAAGCATAAGCCGATTGAAGTGCTGGGCGTCGGAAGTGCGGCCTGTGAAGCGACCACCCCTCATTTTGAAGTGCGTGCTACAGAAGAAGCGGTGCGTCAGGTGTATGAACTGACCGGGTTATCAGGGGAAGATCTGGATTTATTCTATGCCAATGATTTTATCATAACCTCTCATCTTGTATCTGCCGAAATCGCAGGGTATCTCCCCTATGGCGAGGGATGGAAATATATCTGCGACGGACGGACCGCCTGGGACGGAGATAAGCCGATCAATACAAACGGCGGACGGACCTCCTTCGGCCATGCTCATGCGGCTTCCGGGCTTGCGGATGTATACGAGGCATGTAAGCAGATGTGGGGAGAATGCGGTGAACATCAGGTGAAAAAGCTGCCGAAGACAGCCATGCTCCGGGGCTACGGCGGAGCGCAGAATGTCGCCGCGGTTGTGATCCGTACTTTGGATTGAGAAGGATGACCTGCCGCCGAGTCTTTGGCTAGGAGGCGATACATATAATTTTAGGAGGTATGGTATGAGCATCAAATTAGAAAAAGTTGTGGAAAAGTTTTATGAGGGGCTGGAAGAGGGCAGATTTCTTGGCAGAAAATGCCCGAAATGTGGAAATGTAGAATTCCCGCCGGTATATGCCTGCAATGTGTGCGGCAATTATGAAACAGAATGGTATGAGATCAGCGGAAAGGCAAAGCTGCACTCCATCGTCCTTCCGGCGGCGCTTTCCTCAAAGCCGGAATATAAAAAAATGGGCAAATACGCATACGGCGAAGTGGAACTGGAAGAAGGGACAAAATTAAATGCAGTGGTCCGCGGCATCAGCAAGAAGAACAGGGCGCAACTGTCGGCAAAACTCCCTCTGGATTGTCATGCGGCTGTATTTGAGCGTGAAGGCGGATACAAGACTGTGGTGTTTGACCTGGATGAGAAATAAAAAAACAATGTCAGGATTGAATTCGGATGAGAAACAAAAAAATAATGTAAGGAATAAAAGGAGATAGAGATCATGGAAAGAAAAGAATTAGAAGAACAGGTAATCAATATGGTAGCGGCATCTTACAAGCAGAATGCGGAGACGCTCACTACAGGCACATCATTTAAAGAAGATCTTGGCGGAGCCTCTATTCAGATGGTTGCGCTGGTATCTGAGATTGAAAATGAGCTGGATGTGGAGCTGATGCTGGCAGATGCAAGCGGCTGTGCGACGATCGGAGATCTGGTAGATTTGATCGAAGGAGAGATGTAAAAAATGGGCGTATTGGATCAGATATATGAGAGAGCAAAAAAGAATCCGGGAAAAGTGGCTTTTCCCGAAGCAATGAATGAAAAGATGATGCAGGCGGCCTACGAGACCGGAAAAGAAGGGTATATCATCCCGATACTTGTCGGTAATGGGGATGAGATCAGGGCCGCGGTCAAAGAAAGAGGCTATGAGGAAGATGTTTTCACCATAGTAGATATCAATGAAGAAGAATATAAGAAAACGTTGATCGGGAAATATGTGTCTCTTCCACATGCCATGCTAAAGGAAAAGGCATTGAACCGGCGGATGCAGAATCCCCTGTACTATGCCATGGTCATGCAGGCGGTGGATGAAGCGGATGTCACCTTCGCGGGCATTGACAATACGACCGGCGACGTTCTTCTGGCGGGACAGATGATCATTGGGCTGAAAGAAGGGATCAGTACGGTTTCCAGTATCGGTCTGTGTGATATCCCCGGTTTTCAGGGAAGCGAAGGAACCCTTCTTGCCGTCGGGGACAGCGCGGTATGCACCAATCCGGATGTAAACCAGCTGGCAGACATTGCGATCTCTGCCTGTGATACGGTAAAAGCGATGCTGGAATGGGAGCCGCGGTGCGCCATGGTCAGCTATTCCACGCTGGGAAGCGGGCAGGGGGAACTGGTCGACAAGGTGGCCGAGGCCGTAAAGCTGGCAAATGAAAAGCGCCCGGATCTTGCCATTGACGGAGAATTTCAGTTTGACGCCGCAATCTCACCGGCAGTTGCCGAAAAGAAGGTAAAAAGAGAAAGTAAGGTGGCAGGGAAGGCCAATGTTGTCATCTGGCCGGATCTGAATGTCGGAAACGTCGGGGTCAAGCTGATCCAGCAGTTTGGACATGCCGATGCTTACGGGCCTATGCTGCAGGGATTTAACAAGGTGGTGTGTGACTGCTCCAGAGGGGCGCCGGTTTCTGAAATCAAAGGAAATGTGGTGATCAGCGCGGTCCGGGCGGCAGGAAGCAAGTAAAGAAGGCAAGAATAGAAAGTAAGGGTGAATAGATGAGAGAATATAAGATTTTAGCGGTCAACCCTGGTTCTACCTCTACGAAGATCGCACTTTTTCAGGGAGAACAGTGTCTTTTTTCTAAAAATGTGTCCCATAACGCGGCTGAACTGGAGAAATTCAGGACATTGCCGGAACAGCTCCCCTACCGGCGGGATATGATCCTGGGGCTTTTGGACGAAGCCGGGATCGCTCTGGACAATGTGGATGTATTTGTAGGACGCGGAGGCGGGCTGCTTGCCATGGAGGGCGGCACCTATGAAGTCACAGAACTGCTGCTGGATCATGCAAGAAATTCAGCCAACGGCGTGATCCATCCGGCCAGCTTAGGCTCCCAGCTTGCCAATGAATTTGCGGAAAAATACGGGGCAAAGGCAATGGTCGTTAATCCGCCGGATGTGGATGAACTGCAGGATCTGGCCCGGATGACAGGGATCAAAGGGGTCAGCCGGATCATCCACCTCCATGCCCTGAATCTGAAAGAAACCGCGATACGGCACAGCAAGACCGTACTCCATAAAAAATATGAAGAATGTAATTATGTGGTATGTCATATCGGGGGAGGCATCTCTGTTTCCGCCCACCGCGGGGGCCGGATGGTGGACGGCTATGATATCGTAGGCGGGGAGGGGCCGATGGCGCCTACCCGGTGCGGAAGTATCGCGGTAGCAGATCTGCTGGGCTATATCCGGGAGCATGGGCTGGAGACCGCAGATGTAAAAAAGCTGTGCACCCGCAGCGGAGGATTCATAAGCCATGTTGGGATTTCTGACGCATTGGAACTCACCGAACGGGCAAAAAACGGAGATAAATATGCAGAAATGCTCTGGAACACGATGATCTACCAGATTGAGAAATGCATCGGCTCCATGGCGGCGGTACTCCATGGTAAGGTGGACGGCATCCTCCTGGGCGGCGGAATGGTACATAATCCGGATCTGGTGGCGCAGATTACGGAAACATGCTCTTTTATCGCGCCGGTAACAGCTTATCCGGGAGAATTCGAGATGGAAGCCATGGCGGCGGGAGCCGTCCGGGTATTGAATGGAGAAGAAGAATTGAAACAGTATTCAGGGAAGCGTGTATGGGAAAAATTTGACTTTGAGTAAGATTCGGCATAAGATAGAGGCAGCATGGCATGCCGGAAAATCAAAAAGACTGAAAAAATGTTATGATACTGAGCGGCAGATTGATCTGGCGCTCAGTATCATAAAACAGGAAGGAGTCCGGATATGGAAGAAAAACGTGAAAAGAAAATCCGAATGCTGACACTGGCCCTGGGAATCGCGCTGCTGCCCCCCATCTGGGCGGTGCTGAGCCCCTATATGGGGATCAGCACCGGCGCGGTGGCGCTGATCTGCGCAGGGCTTTATGTGGCAAACGGAAATAAGAGAAAAGACGCGCCGAAGATCACGATTGGTTTTTTGTGCGGGGACCTGTGGGCAGTTCTGGCAGTCTGGATCATGGAATCCCTGCCGTTCAACCCAAATGTGGAATTGTATGGCACCCTATTCCTGCTGGGAGGACTTGCGGTCATCATCGGAGAAACATGGTCCAGATATATCTTCGTACCGTCCTGGCTGTGCGGCTGGGCAATCGGACTGACAGTCATGGGTCCTATGAAGATACAGGATATCGGAAACCTTCCCATTCAGATCGGGGCGGCAATGATCGCAGGCGTGGTATATGTAGGAATCGGAGTAGATGCATTTCAGAGGATGCTGTTGAAAAAAACAGGGGTGTTGTAATTTGGAAAATATGCGGACAGTCATGGACTTTGAGTTTGATACAAGAAAGATACAGAATACACATTTCCATCAGAACCCGGAGATAATCTATGTACTGGAGGGCGGGCTGGAATTAGAGATCGAATCAGAGACCCTGGATCTGGAAAAAGGGGAATTTCTGCTGGTGAACGCCAATAAACGGCATTCCTACCGGGAAACGAAGAAAGATCTGCTTCTGGCCTGCATTAAGATGGATTTTTCCATTCTGGTGGAATATCTGGGCACGAACCAGATCTTGTTTTGGTGCAATTCAGCGGCAGATAAAAGCGAGGCCTACGGGTATCTGAAAAAGGCGTTGGATCGGATACTGAACCGGTATTATGACAAAGAAAGGGAAGGCGCTCTGTTTTTGAACAGTATTTACTATGAAGTGCTGTATCTCCTGACCAGCTATTTTATGGTCAAAGTGGATGATAACAGGCTGAGGGAACAGATGTCGCCGGATAATTCCCGTGTGTTTGAAATCCAGAATTATGTGCAGGCGAATTACCAGAAGCAGATCAGCCTGGGGGACCTGGCAAAAAAGCTGTATTTGTCGAATGCATACCTGTCCAAATATATCAAGAAGCGGTTTGGGTTAAGTTTTCTGGAATATGTGAATAATATCCGCCTGTTCCATGCGGTGGACGAGCTTTTGTACACAGATAAAAAAATCACCAGGATCGCCATGGATAATGGTTTTCCGACATCAGCATCCTTCAACAAAGCATTCCGGGACATTTACCATATGACGCCGTCCGCATACAGGGCGGGCGTAAAGCAGGAGGAAAAGGAGGACGCATCCGTTGCGCGCCGCCAGGAGGAGATTGGACAGAGAGTGAAGGATTATCTGTCCGGGAACGTACCGGCAGAGGAAAACATGGCGGCCAGGAATATGGGGTTAATCGCCGTGGATGCGCTGGATGCAGAGGAATATTCTAAAAACTGGTGCAAGATCATCAATATCGGCAGGGCAGAAGTGCTTCTTGACAGTAATATGCAGCAGCAGCTCCTGACCATGAAGGAGGAACTGGGTTTTTCCTATGTCCGAATCTGGAATATTTTTGTGGAAGATATGTATGATGAGGAGAATGGATGGAATTACAATTTCAGCAGGATGGACCGGGGGCTGGATTTCCTTGTAGACCATAAGCTCAAACCCTATATTGAACTTTCCTTCAAACCCATCCATGTCAGCTATACGATCAATGCCACATTGGCCGAGAAGGAGAATGACATCCTCTTCCATGAACAGAAAAGTTATGAGAAAGTTATGAATGACCTTGCGTCCCATCTGATCAACCGGTACGGGCTGGCTGAGATTGAGACATGGTATTTTGAACTCTGGAAAGACGAACGGATGAATATGCAGGATGAAAACGGCTGGTATTTTGACTGTTTTGAGATCGGGTACAAGGCTCTGAAACGTATTTCATCCAAAATCAGGGCGGGAGGCGCCGGATTTGCCATGGGATATGACAGGTTCCAATACAGGGAACTGATCAGTAATTGGAAAAAACGGGAAATCCGGCCGGATTTTATCAGTGTATACGCATATTCTTATGAACTGGTCCAGCAGAATAACCTATATTTTGGAAAGCGTTCCCTGGATTATAATTTTGTAAAAAACCAGGTGGATATTTTTAAAAAGATACTGGAGGAAGAGGATTTTGTGCAGCCGGAACTTCATATAACGGAGTGGAATTTTACGATTTCCAACCGGAATTGTATCAATGACAGCTGCGCCCATGGGGCATATGTGATGAAATCCTGCATTGAGTCCATCGGCAATGTAGATATGATGGGGTACTGGCATGGGTCAGACCTGCATACGGAATATTATGATACGGAAGGCGTGCTGTATGGGGACAACGGCCTGCTGACGAGGGACGGGATTAAAAAGCCTTCATTTTACGCATTCCATTTTATGCATTTTGCCCAGCCGCAGATGCTTGGAAAGACGGAAAATGCCCTGCTGACCATGAACGGAAGAGGAAACTATTCCATTGTATGTCATAACTGCAAGCAGTTCAACTACCGGTATGCGATGAAGGAAGAGAAGGATATCCGGATTGAGGAAATCGATGAATTCTATGAAGATCTGGACGCGGTCCATTTGAAATTTGAGATCCGGAATGTGGAAAACGGGAATTATCTCATGCGCGTATTCTATGTGAACGAGGATCATGGAAGCGTGCAGAATATCTGGAAGGATATGGAGTATATTAAAAATCTGTCCAAAGGGGAGATCGATTACCTGCGCCGCAGCGCCATGCCAAAGGTGGAACTGCGGAAACTGAAGGTAGAGGGCGGCGTGCTCCGGGTGGACGCGAAGCTCTCGGCGCATGAGATCAGGGCTCTGGATATACGGTATCAATATTGAACATGAAAAGCAAAAAGGAGCAATAGGGCTAGGAAAAGAACTATATTTTTGTCGTTTACGCTATAAACAGAAGCACGACACTCGAAGATTTGGAAAAAGGGAGAAGGAACGGACATGGAAAACAATTATATTTTACCGTTTTTGTGGATGCGCGGCGAGGAGGAGCCGGTCCTCCGGGAAAAGATGGAGAAGATTTATGAATGCGGGATCCGGGCGGCGCGGCTGACTGGACAGGCAAAAATATGCCCATGCAGAAGGTGATCCGGCAGCTTCTGGAGCACCAGATCGACCTGGATATCGTCTGTCTGGATATGCTGGACGACCTGGCGGCATACAACGGCAGGCTGGACGGAAAGAAGCTCGATGATCGACCAAGCTTCTCCGGCATAGCATGCTATGAAAAGACCGTGTATTTGGACGAGGCGCCGGAGAGGGCGGCGCTCAAAGCGGAGCATGTGTTTGAGATGATGAAGGTAACGGTAAACGGAAGCGAAGCGGGCGTGCGGATCTTCCCACCATACCAAGTGGAGATCGGGGGCGCCCTGAAAGCCGGGGAAAATAAGATCGTTGTGGAGGTGGCAGGCACACCCATGCGGGAAATGCTGGAGATCCCGCAGCCGCCGTTTGATTTTTCCCATGAGGCGCTGGAGCCGATGGGGATGTTTGGGAAGATCGAGTTGCTGACAGTCTGATTAAAGCATAGTTTAACAGTTTATGTTATTTTTCCTTACAAAAGGGGCTGTCGGGAAATGCTGTCTGCCCGCAATACGTTGTTGTAGAATACAGCAATATATTGCAGGCATGCAGTGATTTCCCAACAGCCCTATTTTGATGAAGAGGACAAAAAAATATATGTGTATTTTGTTCTTTCTGCGCGCAAGGTGAAAAATTGAGCAAAAAGAAAGATGTTTTTGGCTTAAATTCGAATAGGAATACCCAACCGGATTCTGTAGAATAATACTAAATATTTTATAAGTTGTATAAATTTGCAGATGTATTCCTTTATAGACGGGGCGATGAACGACAGCCGGGAGAATTTCCGGCGCGCGGCGGCAGGAGAAATAAACAAGCCAAGATGCATAGGTTATTTCCATACAATTCCTTAGGCACTTAACAACGAAATCTTGCCCATTTTGACAAAATTTTGGTTCCGGCTTGTCCGGGTTAGGGCATACGATCGGAAAAAACAGGAGAAGGTCATGGATGATAATATAAGAAGAGACAAAATGAAGATTTCCGTGCTGAATTCGACGGAGGAGCCGGAGCATTTTCATCAGGATATTGAACTGCTTTATGTGCTGGAAGGGACGATGGACGTGGTGATCGGGGAACAGCCGACCCACATGGAGCCGGAGGATGTGCTGGTGGTGAATGCAAATAAACGGCATCATCTGAAAGGCTCCGGGGATATTTTATATGTGCGTTTTTCCATCCTCTACCAGATGGTCAGCGACGTGTTCCAGAGCATGGACGTCATTTTCTGGTGTGATTCCACAAAGGGGCAGAGCGAGCGGTACAGCCAGCTTCGGGATACGCTGAAAATTCTTTTGAACCATTATCTGGAGACCAGGGGCAATACGGCTAATTTCGGGCACATCGCGCTGTGCTACCGTGTTCTTGATATTTTGTCCATGTACTTTCTGGTGCAGGCCGCAGACAAGGAAAATCTGGATGAACAGGAAAAATTCGAGGAACGTATCCAGCAGATCAACAATTACATCCGGGCAAATTATAACCAGTCCATCAGCCTGAGAGAGCTGGCGGACAAGCTCTATCTGTCCAACGGCTATCTCTCCCGCTTTTTCAAGCGGAACTACGGCATGAGCTTTGCGGAATACCTGACCAATATCCGGCTGTACCATGCGGTGGACGAGCTGTTGTATACCAGTACGCCGATTACCCGGATCGCCTACGACAACGGCTTCGCGAACGTGGCTATTTTTAACAAGGCATTTAAAAAGGCATATGGGGAAACACCCTCTTCTCTGCGGAAAAGATCCAGGGAGCAGAACAGGGACGAGGAGACCCGGGAGACGGATGCGGCTGTGGAGGAACGGCTGGAGCACTACCTCCATGTAAATGATTCAATCCGGGATGAGAGTACGGAAATCGGTATCCGAAAGGATATTTTTTCTGTCCGAAAGAGCCAGAAGCTGTGGGACGGCTGGGGTCAGACCCTGAATATCGGGTCTGCGGCGGCGCTGCTTCGGTCCGAGGTGCAGGAACATGTGATGCTGCTCAGGGAAGCATTGGGCTTTTCCTATGCCCGGTTCTGGAACATTTTCTCAAAGGAATTGCTGATCGACTTGGATGTCGCGGATGGCAGCTATAATTTTGCACGTCTGGATTCCATCCTGGATTTTCTGCTGCAGTATGGGTTAAAGCCTCATATTGAACTGGGGATGAAGCCGGTCTGGTTTATGAGAAATGTGCAGACACTGTTTCCAGAAGAAGATGACACAGGATATGCGGAAACCGAAAAATGGGAGCGGGTACTGCATGCGATGATGCGGCATCTGGTACACCGATACGGCCGAAGTGAGCTGGATACGTGGCGCATGGAAGTCTGGTTCCATGAAAGCATGTGGGAGCAGGAGGCTGCGGCAGAGGAATATTATACGCTGTTTGCCATAACCTACAAGATCCTGAAGCATTACAGCGACAAGCTGGAGGTGGGAGGCTGCGGGCTGCGGCTGGATTTCAGGGAAAGCTGGCGGACCGCGTTCCTGGAAGGCTGGGGCACTCAGGAGGTGAAGCCGGACTTTCTCTCTATCTGTTACTTTTCCTATGAACGCGGGGAGATCGAGAAGGATCGGTACGCGAAGCGCAGTACGGACAATGAATGCATGAAGCACCGTATATTCTATGAAAAAAAGCTGATCGAAAAGACGGGGCTTAAGGACGTCAAGATTTATATCACGGAATGGAACCTGACTGCGTCCGCCCGCAGCTATATCAATGACACCTGCTTTAAAGGCGCCTATGTGGTAAAAAATATACTGGATCTCTACGGGGAGGTCGCGGATATGGCGTTCTTTCTGGGGAGCGACCGAATCTCGGAGTATTATGATTCCAACCGGCTCCTCCACGGCGGCACCGGGGTGATGTCAAAGGACGGGATCTTAAAACCTACCGGATTTGCGTTTGAATTTTTCAAAAGACTGTATCCTTATTATATTGGAAAAGGAGAGAACTACCTGATTTCAACGGATCAGCATGATTCCTACGGGATCATCTGCCACAACCAGCGGAAATTGGGATACAATTACTATTTTACGAAGGAGGATGAGATTGAGAAGGAACATCTCTGGAAGTATTTTGAGGACCGGAACGGGCTGGAACTGTGCCTGACCCTGACGGATGTGGCGGAGGGGCTCTATCAGGTGAAGACGTACCGGATCAACGAGCAGAACGGGAGCGCGCTGAATATCTGGCAGGAGATGGATTATGAAAAGGAGTTGTCCCGGAATGATATCAAGTATTTCCGCAGGGTGTGCGAGCCGAAGCTGACGATCCAGAAATGTGAGTCCGTGGAAGGGGTTTTAAGCCTTCAGGTGCAGATGCAGCCAAATGAGATCACCTTTGTGAGGATACGGCTGCTGGTGTAGGGGAAACCGGGGAACGTGCAGCCGCCGGCTTGCGCAGGAATGGCATAAGCTTAAAAAATGTGGGATATGTCAGGTCAAAATCCTGCTATATATTTTGCACATGTGATGTGGAAACCGAAAAAATATGTAAGATTTTGGTCATTACAGACAGAAAACAGGAAGTAATAGAATAGGCGTAAAAAGGCATTTGCTGATAAGATATTTACATCAAGAAAAGAAAAGAGAGGAAAAGAGAAATGAGTGAAAATGCAAATGCAGCCGTACAGGCAAATGAAGACGCAAACAAAAAGCTTTCTATCCTCACCAGGATTGGCTACAGCTTTGGTGAGATCGGCTCCCAGTGTTCCTGGACACTGATCAGCTCCTACCTGACCGTATTTTATACGGATGTAGTGGGGCTGACTCCGGTAGTCATCTCGGCGATCATGCTGATCGCGCGTATCTGGGATGGCGTCAACGATCCGATGTTTGGCGCCATCGCGGAGAATACCCACACTAGGTGGGGACGTTTCCGTCCGTACATCCTCTGGGGCGCGCCGATACTGGCTCTGTTCAACTGTCTCACATTTTTAAATCTGGATATCCCGTCGAGCTGGAAAGCGATCTGGTGCGGATTTACATACATCGGCTGCGGGATGGCTTACACGGCGGTCAACATCTCCACGCAGTGCGTGGCAAACTGTATGACGGCGCTGAACGAAGAGCGTGTAATGCTGAATGCGTATAAGGGAATCGGTTCCGGCCTGATCCAGATGGCCATCAGCGCGGTGACCATGCCGATGATCCTTCATTTTGGAGGCGGATCAGCTTCTTCTGAAAAGGGATATTTTATGGCGGCGCTGGTATTCTCTGTTGTGTGTATTCCCTGCTTCTGGGTATGCTTTGCCTCCACAAAGGAGATCCTGGGAAGTACCGGGAAGAAGGAAAGTGTTAATCTGATAAATTCCTTTAAGTTTACATTCAAAGACCGGAACGCGGTGCTCTTAATGCTGGCGATGCTCACATTCCTGACAGGACTGTTTGGAAGAATCGGTATCATGGCGTACTATTTCATCTATGTTATGGGCAATCCGGTACTGATCGCAGGTTTTGCAACGGCTATGTCCGCCGGGATGCTGGTGGTGAACTTCTATGCGCCGTTTTTGCTGAACAGGTTCAGTAAAAAGTATGTGGGCGCGGCAGGATGTATTATGCAGGCTCTGTGCTGTGTGTTCTTCTTTATCATCGGCGAAAATAATATCGTGAGCATGGTTGTTCCTTCCGGATTCCTGTATGGCGTGACCAACCTGGTATCTATCTCCTGCTTTACTCTGAGCGCGGAGATCATTGATGACAGTTGGCTGAGAACAGGCGTGCGTTCTGACGGTGTCATTTCCTCCTGTATCTCATTTTCCACCAAGCTGGGAAATGCGATCGGCGGTTCCGTGGGTATCCTGGCGCTGAGCGCGGTCGGCTATGTGGCTAATGCACAAAATCTTCCGGCAGAGGTGCTGACCAGAATGGATATGGTGATTAACTTTGCACCGGCGGCGTTCTTTGTCATAGCGGCAGTGTTCTTCTTAAGCGTCGGAATGACAAGGGAAAAGGCGAAAGAGAATGAGGCACAGATCGCAGAGAAAGTAGCAGCTGGGGAACTGAAATAGAATAGAATAGTATAGTATAGGAGAGAACAAAAATCGACAGCCTGTTTTTGTTCTCTTTTTTTATTTCTTATTTTGGAAATTTAAAAGAACAAATTTTTGTTCTTATTGGGATAAGGATTGTCAAGAGAATAAAGCGTCCCTGCAATATAATTAAGAAAATAAAAAAGAAAGGAAAGAGAACATGGAGAAGAAAAAAGTGGTTGGCTTTTCCTTTGGAAGGAAGATGTCCAATACGGAAGTCATGATCAAGGAAGCGCTGCTTGTCTGTGAAAGGGCCGGCATGGAAATCCAGTTTATACGCTGTGACGACCTGAACATCCACATCTGTACGGGCTGCTGCTCCTGCGTATCAGGCCTGATGATGGGGAAAGGGCGCGGGCACTGCATCCATAAGGATGATGATTTCCACATCATTGAGGAAGCGCTGATGTCCGCGGATGGGGTGATCGTCGGTTCACCCACCTATGAATTTGCGCCGACGGGCAATTTTAAAGTCGTATGTGACCGGATCGGGCCGGCACATGACAAGACATTCCGCGGGCCTGCGATCGAACAGGGGATTGAACAGGGAAAGGATCCTGAAAGCTATCCGGATCCAAGGAGCACGAAGCCGCGTGTGGGCGCCCTGATCACGGTGGGCGGCGCAAGGACCGAGAACTGGCTGTCTTTGTCATTGCCGAACATGTATGAATTCACATTCCCTATGGGGATTGATGTGATCGACAAGTACAAATATTTTGGAGCCATGAATATCAGCCATGTGCTGGGCAGGCCCGATGTAATGGAAAGAATGGCGAAGCTGGGACAGAATATCGTGGATGCCCTGCAGGCAGAGACGGAGGAAGAGCGCATCCGTTACCGCGGGGACGACAAGGGAGTCTGCCCGGTATGCCATGAGAGTATCCTGACCGTGGGCTACGGCGGCAATAAGGTGGAGTGCCCGGTGTGCGGCATCGAAGGAACCCTTGATCTTGTAGACGGGGAGATTCAGGTGACATTTTCTGAAGCGCAGCAGAATCGTTCCCGACTGCGTGACGCGGGCAAGTGGGAGCATTCCAATGAGATCCGCGACGGCGCCATGACCCAGAAAAAGGTGGAGAACTTAAAAGAACTGAAGATGAAATATGTGGGCGTGGGGGAAGCGTAACAATACGATGCGGAAGCGTCGCTGAGAAAAAGACAAAAATAAGAGCAAAAAATAAGATGAAATGAGAAAGAGGAGGAGAGTCATGGGAAATCAAGTGGCGACACAGGAAAAAACCAATAAATTTACAGGCTTTTGTTATAGCTTCGGCGAGGTTGGGTCACAGCTTTCATGGTACATGATCAATACATACCTGACCATATTTTATACGGATATCGTAGGACTGAGTGCATCGGCAATCTCGCTGATCATGCTGATCGCGCGTGTGTGGGATGCTATCAACGACCCGATGATGGGTGTGATCGCAGACCGTACCAGGACACGCTGGGGAAAATTCAGACCTTATCTGATGTTTGCGTCGCCGTTTCTGGCAATCTTTAACGTGCTGACATTTACCGTATTCCCGGTGGAAGGAACTGCAAAAGTCGTTCTCTGCCTGGTATGCTACATCGGCGCAGGCATGGCTTATACGGCAATCTGTATCACCTACGGCGGGCTGGTAAACCTGATCGCAAGAGATTCGCAGGTGCGTATGGACTATACGTCCTGCCGTGCGATTGGTTCCGGTGTGATCCAGATGGTCCTTTCCATCGTGGCAATGCCGATGATCCTGTATTTCAGCCAGACAGTTGACGCGGAAGGCGCGGCAGTGGCGGATGCGCGGGGATATTTCTGGGGTACGGTGATCTGTTCCATTGTCATGCTTCCCTGCTTCTGGCTGTGCGCATGGAGATGTAAAGAAACGGTCGTAGTAGAAGCGCCCGCACAGTCGGCGGAGAAAAAACCGGTATGGAAGTCCCTGAAAGAAATGTGCAGGAACAGAATGCTGCTGATTACCGTATTCTGCGTATTTATGGGCGCGATCGCGATCATGAGCCGTATGTCCATGCTGACCTATTATGTGATCTATGTGGTAGGATCCTTTACCATGATCGCACCGATCTTTACATCCGTAACCGTTGGACAGTTGATCGGCTCCCTGTTATTGCCGGTGGGAACCAGGGTATTTGGAAAAAGAAATTTACTGCTGCTTATGAATGTCGTCATGGTAGTCTGCTTTGTGGTTATGTTCCTGATTCCTGCAAATAACAGTGCATTCCTGATCATTATCAGCCTGATCATCGGAGTGACCGGCGCTTCTGCAAATGTATGTACCGGTATGCTTTCAGACTGTATCGAGTACGGCGACTGGAAATACGGAATCCGCGAAGAAGGGCTGACCTATTCCTACATGAGCTTCGGCGTGAAGCTGGCTACCGCTGTGGGCGGTTCCGTGACAGTTCTTCTGCTGGCAGCTTCCGGATATGTGCCAAACGCAGAACAGACAGAGGCAGTAAAGACGGGAATTAATGCGGTTGTAAACCTGGCGCCGGCGGTCTGCATTGTGATTTCCGCAATCCCGCTGCTCTGGTATAAGATTGATAAGAAGATGATGGATCAGATCCGCAAGGACCTGGATGAAAGAAATGCAGCAAAATAAGTTCAAAATGCCTGATGAAAAGCAGGGGGTGTCCGTATTCAAAACCTGAATTGCGGAGCCCCTGCAGATGGGAGGAGAGATTTGTATGAAAATAGAGAAGCTGCAGCTGTCAGAAAAACTGGAGAAGGTGACACTGACTGCCTATGTGCTGGATGATTCCCCTGAAACGACAAAGGGGATCAAAAGGCCGGGAATCCTGATCTGCCCGGGCGGAGCGTATATGTTCTGCTCCGACCGTGAGGCAGAGCCGATCGCCCTAAAGTTCGCGGCCATGGGATACCATGCGTTTGTACTCCGGTATTCGGTCTACAGCAACAGCGGAATCCAGTTTCCCCAGCCGGGAAAGACGCCTGTCTATGAGCCGGGGATGTTTCCGGGGCCGATGCAGGAGATTGGAAAAGCAATGTTAGCGATCCGGGAACATGGAGAGGAATGGAAGGTAGATGCAGACAAGATCATCCTGACCGGCTATTCGGCAGGCGCGCATAACTGTGCCATGTATTCAGTCTACTGGAACTGTGAGCAGGTGGCGGGGGCTCTTGGAGCAGATCCGGCGCTTTTGAAGCCGGCGGCGGCTGTGCTCGGCTATGGAATGTATGATTATGTCAGGCTGAAAGAGATCCATAAGAATTCGGATAATCCCATGGATTACCGCTTATTCCAGGATGTGAATTATGCATACTTCGGTTCGGATGATCCGGACGAGGAAGTATTTGCGGCAGCCAGCCCGGCTCTGCACGTGACAAAGGATACGCCGCCTATGTTCCTGTGGGCTACCTGTGAAGACAATGTGGTGCCGGTGCGCAATACCATCTGGATGGCGGAAGCATTGTCAGCGGCAAAGGTGCCTTTTGAGGTTCATATTTATGAAAAAGGTCCCCATGGGCTTTCAACGGCAAATCAGCTCAGCGCCGCGGCAAAGGAACAGATCAGCCCGGATGTGGCGGATTGGCTGAATTGCGCAGAGCGGTGGCTCTTAAAAAGGTTTGCCCTGGAGCTTCCGGAGAAATGCCCGGTATGGTCCCCGGACCAGATGGTTTAAAATGGTTAAAATAGATATAGTCACGCGGATTGGAATCGGTTACAATGGACAGAAGCCCCGGGCAAAATCTGCGTAAGCACATAAAGAACTGCCGCGGAATCGTATGTACAGATTATTTCGCGGCAGTTCTTATATTAGCAGAGCGTCTGAGACCCGGTATTCCAGGATGGAAAAGTATTTTTTCAAGGAGGAAAAGCAGATGTGGTATGAGATCATCAGATGTCAGTTTTCCACAAAGAAGGAGCAGGGGATGCACCTGCATCAGGATATTGAGATTCTCTATGTGCTGGACGGTTCAATGGAGATTGAGTACGAGGACGAGACTTATTGTCTGGGAACCGACCAGTTCATGCTGATCAATGCGAATGTGCGCCATGGATACCGTGCCGTGCCGGATCTCTTGCTGGGCACGGATGGCAGTAAAAACGATGAGATCCTGCTTGGCAGCCTGTTTATAGACAACAAGCTGCTGACAGAGATGTTCGGGGGAGAGCAGCAGTTTTTCTGGTGCAACTCCGCGCAGGAGCAGTCGGAGAGCTATGAAAAAATGCGTTATTTCATCCGGCAGGTATTCAACTATAACCAGACCACGGAGGGTCAGGGGATCGCCCTGAAAAACAGCGTTTATTATCAGCTTGTCTATCTGATCACAACGGACTTCATCGTGAAAAAGGGGATGAGCAAATATGAATCCCTGCGGGGGATCCGGGATGAAAGGATGAATGAGATCCTGAGCTTCCTCATGCTGAATTACCGGGAGCCGGTCACCTTGAAGGAACTGGCCGACCGCCTGTATCTGTCCCATACCTATCTGTCTAAATATATCAAAAATAATTTTGGGATGAGTTTTTTGAAGCTCCTGAATAATATCCGGCTGGACCATGCGGTGGGCGATCTGCTCTATACGGATAAGACCATTCTCAAGGTCGCTATGGACAACGGGTTTCCCAACCAGGCTGGCTTAAACCATGCGTTCCGGGAAAGCTACCATACCACGCCCGCAGAATACCGGGAGCAGATGGCGCAGAAGCTGGATCGGGGGGAAAAGGAGGACAGCAGCCAGGTTCGGGAAAAGGTGGAGCAGTATCTGGCCTCCAACCTGGTCAGAACCTCGGAGGCTGCGGATTCCATCGTGCAGGAGATGGAAGTCGACATCACCAGAAAAGAGCCGGTAAAACGGAACTGGTGCCGGATCATCAATGTGGGCGCGGCCTCCGACCTGCTGCGCTTCGACGTCCGGGAACAGCTCCGCTACATAAAGGATCAGCTTCATTTTGAATATGTAAGGTTCTGGAATCTTCTGACGGATGATGTGATGATTGAGCTGAAAGAAAAAAAATCCCGGTATAATTTCAAACTCATCGACCAGATCTTTGATTTTTTGCTGGAGATCGGTGTGAAGCCGCATATTGAGCTGGGATTTAAAGGGCGGAATTTTTTTGTGGAAAAGGTGGGGCTGAATATGCTCAGCCAGAATTTGGAAAATCAGATCCTGCTGTTGGATAAGAACCGGATCCTGCTGGAGGAGCTGATCCGGCATCTGACAAAGCGCTATGGGATCGGCAAGGTGGAGCAATGGTATTTTGAACTGGAGCAGAATGCGGTAGTCCAAAAAAAGGTGCCCATCGAACATTATTTTGAAGCTTTCGACACGATCGCGGAGATTTTCCGAAATTATGTTCCAGGCGTGAAGCTGGGCGGGGCGGGCTTTAGTATGAACTATATCGGGGAGGAGTTCCCGGAAATCATTGCACAGTGGTCCAAGAGAAAGCACCGCCCGGATTTTATTTCCATCTATTCTTACCCCTATCTGGTAAAGGAGCATCTGCTGGATGCGGGAAGGAATCCCTTTTCCCCGGATGAGGATTATCTGTACCACCAGATCCAGGCAGCGAAACGGGTAATCCGGGAGGCAGGGTTTGACGTGCCGGAATTTTTTGTTACGGAGTGGAGTTCCACCCTTTCCAACAGGAACTATCTCAATGACAGCTGCTATAAGAGCGCATATGTGATGAAGAACCTGATCCAGAATTACAACGAGGCGGATGCCATCGCGTACTGGGTGGCCACCGATATTTTTGCCGAAAGGATCGATACAGATCAGCTTTTATTCGGGGGCTGCGGTCTGATCAGCAGGGACGGGATCCGCAAACCGGCGTTTTTCGCGTTCACACACATGAACCACCTGGAAAAATATTTTCTGGGAAAAAACAGGAACGCCATCGTAACCAGTAACGGGAAGGGCCTGTTTTTTATATGCTGCCACAATTACAAGCACTTTAATTTCCGCTACTACTCCCAGGATGAAAATCAGATCAAGGTGGAGCAGCAGCCCCGCCTGTTTACGGACCATGAGGCCATCCAGATGAGCTTTAAGCTGCATCCGGTGAACAACGGGATGTACCAGGTGAAGATATTTTCAGTGAACCAGGACAATGGGAATGTGCAGGACGAATGGAGGAAGCTGGGGTATTTCAGCGCGTTTTCCATGATTGAGATCGAATATCTGCAGACAAAATGCCAGCCGGGGCTTTCCATCCATAAGGTGGAGGCCTATGACCATACGCTGGTGGTGGAAACACGTCTGTCGGCGCAGGAGATCCAGGGGATTGTGATCGCGGAGCTCTGACGGCGTAATACCTCCGGCCGGAGAGGGTAAAAATCAAATGTCATATTTTAACCTTTTCTCTGTGGAAAAAGGAAGATGAAACGGCAAAGGTTATTTTTAGAATGTGAAAAGCATAAAATCAGGCAGGTTTTATTTTCACAGATTTATTACAATTAATGTAAACATTCAGAACAGCACGAGTGTCTGTGGCTGCTGTTCTGAATCATCACTTCAAGTTTAAAGAGAGGAGCATGAGAGATGAAATTGACAGAACAGCAGAAGAACCGGGTGGAGGAGCTGTTATCCCAGATGACCCTGGAGGAAAAGATCGGACAGATGAACCTGGAATCGCCGTCCATCGTAGGCGGATTTGACGTTCCCTTCGAGGAACTGATCGAGATGATGACGGACGGAAGGATTTCCCAGGAGGAATTTCAGAAGATCATGTCCACGGCGACCCGGGATTTCCATGAGGAGGACATCCGCGCCGGGCTGGTGGGCGCCATGATGGGGGACGACCCTGTGAAGGCCAACGAATTGCAGAAAATCGCGGTGGAGGAGAGCCGGCTCGGGATCCCTCTGATCATGGGCTTTGACGTGATCCACGGACTGCGTACTGTATATCCCATCGCCATTGCGGAGGCAGGGACATTTGACGAGGATCTGTTCGAGCGCACAGCCGGGATCGCGGCAAAGGAGTCCAGGGCTCACGGAATCGGGTGGAACTTTGCCCCCATGATCGACGTGGCGAGGGACTGCCGCTGGGGACGGGTGTCCGAGGGACCGGGAGAGGATCCGTACCTGGCGTCCCGCTTTGCAAGGGCAAAGATCAAGGGGCTGCAGAATGACCGTGCTTCCTCTGAAAACTATGTGGCAGCGTGCTTAAAGCACTATGTGGCATACAGCGCATGCGAGTCGGGGAGAGATTACAACACCACCAGCATGTCTGTTTCCCTGCTCCACAATGTCTATCTTCCGCCTTTTAAAGCGGCGGTGGAGGAGGGGGCGGCGAGCGCCATGGCGTCTTTCAATGACTTAAACGGCGTAGCCTGTACGGTGAATCCCTATACCCTGCGGAAGATTTTAAAGGAGCTCTACGGAATGGAAGGCTTCGTGGTCAGCGACGCCAACGGGATCAGGGAATGTGTGACCCACGGAATCGCGGAGAATGACGAGGATGCAGGAATCCAATCGGCCAACGCGGGGCTGGATATGGATATGGGAACCCATATTTATAAGGATTATCTCAAAAAGGCAGTGGAGGACGGTAAGGTTTCCATGGAGGCAGTGAATGAGGCGGTTAGAAGGATCCTTTCCGTAAAAATGTGGCTGGGCCTGTTTGAGAATCCTTATGTGCCGGAGGCGTCCATCGAAAAGTACACGGGCAGGATCCCGGCGGAGCACGCAGAGGTGGCTCTGGAGGCGGCGAAGAAGTCTATCGTGCTTCTGAAGAATGAGGGGAATGTGCTTCCTCTGTCGAAACAGCAGAAGATCAGCCTGGTGGGTACGCTGGCGGCCAATGAGGAGGAGATCATCGGCGCCTGGGCCATGAGCTGGAAGAACGAGGACTGTGTGTCTATCCTGGAGGGGCTGAAAAACAGCGGCGTGGATGTAAGCTATTACCCCTGCGGAGGCCCGGAGGATGAGGTGAACCCGGAAGAGGTCTCAAAGGCATGTGAGGAAGGCGACGTGGTCGTTGCGGTTGTAGGAGAGCTGGTAAGCATGTCCGGGGAGGCATCCTCCAAGGCGAATGTGGAGCTTCCCGGAAAACAGCGGGAAATGCTTTCGCTTTTGCTGGAAAAGACCGAGGCGGCAGGAAAGAAGCTGGTGACGGTGCTGATGAACGGGCGTCCCCTGGCTCTGGGTTGGGAAGCGGAGCATCTCCCGGTGTTGGTGGAGGCATGGCACTTAGGCGTGCAGATGGGAAATGCACTGGCAGCAGTGCTGACAGGCGAGGAGAACCCGAGCGGAAAGCTGGCGTCTTCCTTCCCTTCCGTGAACGGCCAGTGTCCGATCTACTATAACCATCCCAGTACCGGAAGGCCGGGAAGCAAGAGCAAGTTTACATCCCGCTATCTGGATGCGCCGTTTGACGCCCTGTTCCCATTCGGGTATGGGCTGAGTTATACGACATTTGCATATTCAGATCTGAAAGTAGAAGAAGAGAAGGAAAGCCTTCGTGTGTCTGTCCAGCTGAAAAATACAGGGGACAGAAAAGGAACGGAGGCCGTGCAGCTCTACATGCAGGATGTGACGGCCAGCCTGGTGCGCCCGGTGAAGGAATTGAGAGGGTTTCAGCGTGTGGAACTGGAAGCCGGGGAAGCGAAGGCCGTGAGCCTGGAATTGAAGAAGCAGGATATGGGATTCTATAACAACCAGGGAGAATACGTGCTGGAGGACGGGCTGTTTAGGATTTACGCGGGAGGCAATTCCAGAGACTGCCTGTGCGAGGAAATAAGGCTTAACTTTTAGAGTATGGAGGAGGTAACAATGCAGAGAAAATTAACCAATCCGATCATTCCGGGATTTTATCCGGATCCATCCATCTGCCGGGTGGGGGACGACTATTATCTGGCGTGCTCCAGTTTTGAACTGTGCCCCGGCGTGCCGGTCTTTCACAGCCGGGATCTGGCCCACTGGGAACAGATTTGCTATGCCATGACCACGGAGAACGGATTTCATATGGAGAGGAACAGCGGTGTAGGAGGCGTCATGGCTCCCACGCTCCGTTACAATGACGGGCTGTTTTACATCATCAATACCAATTTCAGCGACAGGGGCAATTACATCATCACGGCAGAAAATCCGGCAGGCCCCTGGTCTGAGCCTCACTGGCTGGACGATGTTCCGGGGATCGACGCGTCCCTGTTTTTTGACAACGACGGACAGGCATATATCATGGGTACCGGCGACGTGTGGGACAATGGAACCGGCGTGAAAGAGCGGGGAATCTGGCTTGCGAAATACGATGTGAAAAATTTTCATATACTGGGCGGGCCGGTCACGATCTTCAACAGCGCCCTGCGGGTGGGCTCGGCTCCGGAGGCTCCCCACCTGTACCATATCGGGGAATATTATTATCTGATGATCGCGGAAGGCGGAACCGAGCATTATCATGCGGTCATGGTGGCCAGAAGTAAGGAGCTGTTTGGCTTTTACGAGGGCAATCCGGCCAACCCGGTGATGACCCACCGGCATATGGGCTTTACGAGCCCCATCATCAACGTAGGACATGCAGATTTTGTGGAACTGCCGGACGGAAGCTGGTATGCAGTGATGCTGGCCTCCCGGCTGATCGAGGGGAAATGCAAGAACCTGGGAAGGGAGACCTTCATCTGCCCCGTCCAGTGGGAGCGTGACTGGCCACTGTTCAGCCCGGAAACCGGGAAGATGGAGTGGGAATATGACGCGCCGGAATGCCTGCCCTGGGAAGAAATTGCAGGGCAGGGCGGATTCGGTCAGGTCCAGGAGGAGTTTGACAGTGAGAAGCTGGATTTCTGCTGGTCATTCTGGGGAAGGCCGTACCATGATTTCTATAGGATTGAGAATTCCGCGCTGCACCTGAAATGCATCCGTCAGTCTCTGGCAGAAGAATTGCGTCCCATGTCCTTTGGCGCGGAAAAATCCAAAGAATACGATACCGCGTTTCTGGCATGCAGGCAGTGCAGCATCAACACCACCGTTACCTGCGGCATGAAGTTTCTGCCAAAGGGGCAGGAAAGCGCCGGTCTGGCGGTCGTCCAGGCCATGAACCACCAGTACCATCTGGAACGTGCGCTCAGCCAGGACAGACAGGTGCTGCGGCTTTTGGTATATACCGCGGATTACAATGTGCCGCCTTATTTCCCGGGATTTACGAGTGAAACCCATAGGGAAGTGATCGCGGAGGTGCCTTGGGAGGCAGAGGAGATTGTGCTGCAGTATGAAATCGAAGGAGAGCGTTTTGCAGTTCGCTACGGGGAGACGAAAGAGGATCTCAAAGAGCTTTGTATCGCGGACGGGGAGCTGATTAATCCGGAAAAGGTGGGCTGCATGACAGGTACAATGATCGGGATGTATGCCACAGGCAATGGAGAGGACTGCGAAACCTGGGCCCAATTCGGGTGGTTTGAGCAAGGTCAAAATTAAATAAATAAAAATGACCTTCCTGCAGATTAAATATACAATCTGATTCGGGAAGGTCATTTTTTTCTATACAAAAAAGCAGAATTTGGAAGGAAAAACATCCGCCGTTTTTGTATAATGATATCAGAACAAAGGAAAGAAACTGAAAGGATGGAAAATCACATGAAAGTTTTAGGTTTATCATTTGGCAAGAAAAAAGCAAACAGTGATATTCTGACGAAGGAAGCACTGTATGGGGCAAAAGAAGCATATCCGGACGCAGAGATTAAGTTCATCAATACCCAGAGGCTGACCATTGACCGCTGCATCGGCTGCGGCGCCTGCTCCATGGCTCTGGAAAGAGGAAAGGATAACAACTGCGTGATCAAGGATGATTTCCAGATGGTGGAGGAAGAGATCCGGCAGGCGGATGCGATTATTCTGGCGGCGCCGGTATATGTGCTGCAGCCGGTGGGACAGTTTAAGAACCTGGTGGATCGTTTCTCCTGCCGTCATGACGTGTCCGCCATCAATTGGGTGCTGGACAAGAGAAGAAGCGGTGAGATGCCTGGAGATCCAGATGCGTTTCCCCAGGAACGTTTCAAACGACGTACCGTGTCTTACATATCCGTAGGCGGAGCCAGCACGGAAAACTGGACTTCCATGGGAACCGCGACGCTGCACCTGTTTGGTTTTCCGGTTATGATGCAGGTAGTTGCAAATTACAATGCCAACAGCATGGGAACGATCGGCAATCCCTATTTGGACGAAGAACTGATCGGGCATATGCGTGAGATTGGAAAGCGGACCGCGGCGGCAGTGGAAATGGATCCGAAGGATGTGGAATTTTACGGACCGAAAGGAAAGGGCACCTGTCCGGTATGCCACCAGAACCTGCTGACAGTCAACGGAACCACGACTGTGGAATGTCCGGTCTGCGGGATTGAAGGTAAGATTTCTATTGACGGCGACAAGCTCCATGTGGAATTCTCCGAGGCACAGCAGGCACGCGCGAGAGGAACTTTTGCGGGACTTCGGGAGCATACCACGGAGATTCAGGGCTTCGGCGCAATCTGCGGACCGAAGATCATGGCAAATAAAGAGCTGCTCGACAAGCAGATGGATCGGATCAAGAATTTTGATAAGTATATGAACGAATAAATGACACAAGAACTGTAGGAAAAATAGACAAGTCATGATGCATAAGTTATTTCCATACAGTCCTGTGGCGTCTGGAAGGGACAGGCCGTTATATAGAAGATGTCGGAGATGAA
>OFFP01000472.1_pt1 | contig 32967 bp, 29 predicted proteins | sample 1521431 | NCBI WGS metagenome assembly OFFP01 (sample SAMEA3504104, study PRJEB24116) | mouse gut metagenome | biome: mouse gut; feature: mouse-associated habitat; material: faeces | place: Denmark | collected 2011
CCCGTACGTACGGTTCAATGGGAGGGGCGAGAAACTATTCTCCCTCTACCCTATTCGCCCAGAGAAATTTCTCTGGACGAAATACGAATCTGTGTTTGATAAGCTTCCGGGCTGACCATACGGCGGTATATGCTGCAAAAATTGGAATAAACAGTTTCAGGAGAAACCGGTTCCGGCAGAGTTTCCGGCGAAGTTTCCGGCGAAAGTTTTTCCGTATTCCGAATGGGGAAGAAGAGAAGCCGATAGGGAACGCCGAATACGGATGCACGGATTCCGGTAAAAACTGCGCCGTTCCGTTCATAAAAATCCAGGCGTTTACAACGGACGGAATATTCGGAGGGATTTTCCGCATAGTTGGGATCTTCCGATTCGATCAGAAATCCAGGGATATCCCGGAAAGAGGATTTGATATATTGAAGAAAAAGGGAGCCGATTCCATGGCTGCGGTGATCTTCCATAACAGCAAAATAATCCAAAAGGCAGCCGCCTTGATCCGGCAGAACGGTAAAAAATGCATAGCCTAATAAGGAGCCTGATTCCATGCGCGAATAAAGTCCGTAACCGGTATAGATTCCCTCTGCCGCCATTCGCTGAATGGAAGAAACGGGTTTTCTCTCATCTTCCGGAAAGTGCCGGATGGAATGTGTGGTATAAATATCGAGAATTTCTTCGCCGGTTAATATTTTAATATCAATATCTTGTCTTTGTAAGCTATCGTTTTGCATAGTTTTCCTCCGTAATCGGGCAAGGTGCGGTTTGGTTTTTCATGATTCCCGGATTTGCTGGAGGCCGCTGATATCGGAATCGATTACCATGGAATAGTTGGTATGGTAAATGACAAATCCTGGTTTCCCGCCGTTGGTTTTTTTTACGTTCTTTTTTTCCGTATAATCGATCTCCGCCTTTTCCTGTCCTCTGGCCCTGGAATAATAAGCGGCCAGCTTTGCCGCTTCCTCAAAAGTGCGGTCGGGCAGAGTATCCCCGTTTGTTTTTACGATCACATGGGAACCGGGAAGGCCTTTGGCATGGAACCACCAATCGTTACCGGAAGCAAAACGGAAGGTCAGTTCATCGTTTTGCAAATTGTTTTTTCCAACATAAATGTGGTATCCGTCGCTGCTGATATAATGGAAAGGACGGCTCGTGATCTTAACTTTTTTATCACCGCTTTTCCGGCGGATATAACCGTTTTGAACAAGTTCTTCCCTGATCTGGACAAGATCTTCTTCAGCCGCCGCGATATCCAGGGACGCGCTGATGGATTCCAGATGTTCGATCTCTTCTTTTACTTCCAGAGTCAGTGTGGACAGCGCTTCGTAGGTACGTTTCATTTTATTATATTTTTCAAAATATTTTTTTGCGTTTTCCAGCGGAGCCAGAGTGGGATCCAGAGGAATTGTAATATCTTCGTCGGTATAATAGTTTCTGGCCGTTATGGATGGATCCCCGGGGGAAGCCTGATATCCATAAGTGTTGAGCAGTTCGCCGTAAACTCTGTATTTTTCTCTTTTTTCGGTATCTTTTATCTGCCGCAGCTGGAGATCGTATTTTTTCACATTGCGTTCCAGCGCTGTTTGGACGATCCTGCGCAAATCTGCGGACTTCTGCCGGATCCTGCTGATGGAATTTCTCTGGGCGTAATACCGTTCCAGCATGGCGCTGACAGAAGCTTCTTCTCTTCTTTCCTCCGCCTGATACATTGTGAGGGGAAGAACGGAAAATTCCACAGGAGAACCGAATTCATAAACAATATTCGGGGTAAAATTCCCGGTTTGGATATCGTTTACCGCGCTTTGAAAAACATCATATAATTTTTGCATTCCGTCTTCTGAAAGAGAGGCCGTGGAAGCGTCTCCATCCAGCCCGGCGCGGAAACAAAGTTCCTGGGCGAATACGGGAGAGAAGCCCGTATAAGAAGCGTAAAGCGTCTTATAAACCGGTTGGCTGCCGGAAAGAATAGTCTGAAGAAATTCCTCCCGGTTTGTATCCAGCGCATTCTTTTTTTTCTGTGTTTCCGGAATAAAGTAGGGACGGCCGGGCAATACTTCCCTGACGCTGCTGACCATACCGGAAATATGCTTGATACTGTCGATGATCATATCTTTATCGTCAATAAAAATAATATTACTGTGCTTTCCCATAATTTCAATCACCAGGTTTTTCCTGCACAAATCGCCCATCTCATTCAAATGCTCAACCTGGATTTGGACGATTCGCTCCAGCCCTGGCTGGGAGATTCCTATGATACGCCCATTTTGAATATGTTTTCTGAGCAGCATACAGAAGCCGGGAGCTGTCATCGGACTCTGCTTATTGTTTTCCGTCAGATAAATCAGAGGCAGGGAAGCGCTGGCCGAGATAAAAAGCCGCTTCTGTCCGCCGTTTACTTTTATCGTGAGCATCAACTCATCGCTTTCCGGCTGTGCTATTTTATAAATCCGCCCTCCGAGAAGGCTGTCATTCAATTCCTTTACGATACCGGCGATCGTTACTCCGTCAAATGCCATAATCATATCCTCTTAATTTTAATAGATGAATAAGGTGCAGCCAACAAGAGTCCCGTTTATTCACATAACCGTACAGTTTAGCGCCCCAACCATAATAACAAATAATTTACTTCCTGCAACCTAATGATTTTACAATATTTCCTATCGTTTTTCAATGAATTTTATCGGGACACCAAAAATCAATGATGGCGGATGGTATGGCGTGGCGGAAGAAAGGCGGATGGCGCAGGGCTGGGAGAGAGGGGCGGGGCTGGCGGGAGGCGCAGTTTTGTCTTGAGCTTTCCATCAGATTTCACTAATGAAATGGATATACGATGTTCAAACGGCCGGGCTGGGAGCAACGGACATCCTGTCCTATGCTCCCTAAAACCGCATCCATGCTGTTTTCCCTCGTCTGCTGACCATTTCATAAGTGAAATTGCTGATGGGACGCAACAGACAAAACTACGCATCCCGCCATCCCCGCCCCATTCAAACAATCCTTGACTGGAAGGATGAGGTATTCTATAATAATATGAAATACGCAAGAACATTGATTGGAGATGGCGGAAGATCATGATAAAAAGTATGACAGGCTTCGGCAGAAATGAAGTGTCGGAAGAAAAACGTAAGATCACGGTAGAGATCAAGTCGGTGAACCACAGATATTTGGATGTTAATATTAAGATGCCGAAAAAGCTGAGTTTCTTTGAAGCTGCCATTCGGACAGAACTGAAAAAATATATGCAGCGGGGAAAAGTGGATGTATTTATCGCCTATGAAGATTTTACCGAATCCAATGTATGCGTGAAATATAATAAAGAACTTGCGGCAGAATATATGAGCTATCTGGAGAAAATGGCGGAAGATTTTGGACTGGATAATGACATCAGAGTTTCGGCGTTATCCCGTTATCCGGAAGTTTTAACGATGGAAGAGCAGTCTGTAGACGAGGAAGAGATATGGAAGGCTCTGTGCGGCGCTGTGCAGGGAGCGGCCGAAAAGTTTGCGGAAACGAGGTTGAAGGAGGGGGAAGCACTGAAAACCGATTTGATTGCCAAACTGGACGGGATGCTGGATCATTTGTCCTTTATTGAAGAACGTTCGCCGCAGCTCGTGGAGGAATATAAGGATAAGCTGAGAGAGAGGGTACGCGAACTGCTGGAAGATACCCAGATAGAAGAAAGCCGCCTTCTGCTTGAAGTAACGCTTTTTGCGGATAAAATATGCGTGGACGAGGAATTGGTTCGTTTAAGGAACCATATAGAGACGACGAGGCAGACGCTGGTGGATGGCGGAAGCATCGGGAGGAAGCTGGATTTTATTGCCCAGGAAATGAACAGAGAGGCGAATACGATCCTTTCCAAAACAAATAATATGGAAATTTCTAATCGGGCGATCGAACTGAAAACAGAGATCGAGAAGGTACGGGAGCAGATACAGAATATAGAATAAGAAAAAGGTTAGTTTGATGAATACGCTGATTCATATAGGTTTCGGAAATATAGTGAACACGGAAAAAATAATAGCTGTTGTCAGCCCCGATTCTGCGCCTGTGAAAAGGATGGTGCAGCATGCGAGGGAATCGGGGATGGCAATCGATGCTACCCAGGGGAGAAAAACGAAGTCGGTGCTCGTTATGGAAAACAGCCAGCTGGTGCTGTCAGCGCTTTTACCGGAAACGATCGCGAACAGGGCACAGACGGAAAGCGGAGAGATAAATGAAACGTAGGGGTATTTTGGTTGTTGTTTCAGGATTTTCAGGGGCGGGAAAAGGAACCCTGATGAAGAATCTGTTAAAAACTTATGATAATTATGCATTATCCATTTCCATGACGACCCGCCAGCCCAGAGAAGGGGAGAAAGAAGGAAGGGAATATTTTTTTGTATCCGAAGAAATGTTTAAAGAAAAGGCGGCACAGGAAGGGCTGATAGAGTACGCTTGTTACTGCGGCAATTATTACGGAACGCCGAGAGAGTATGTGGAGACACAGCTTGAAATGGGCAAGGATGTGCTTTTAGAGATTGAAATACAGGGTGCTTTGAAGGTGAAGAAAAAATTTCCGGCCGCCCTGTTGCTTTTCGTGATGCCGCCGTCAGCAGAGCAATTAAAGAAACGTCTGGCGGGCAGGGGGACGGAGACGCCGGAGGTAATCGAAAAGAGGCTCTGCCGTGCCGTAGAAGAAGCGGAAGGCATTGAAAATTATGATTATATTGTAATAAACGATGATTTGGAGATGTGTACCAAGGAACTTCATTCCATCATCAAAGCGGCGCATAATGCCGTCGCCAGGAATGAAACATGGATAGAAAATATGAGACAGGAACTGAACGTTCTGGTGAAAGGAGAAAAATAATGTTACATCCATCTTATTCAGATTTAATGAAGGTAGTCAACAGCGAGGTAGAACCGGGGGAAGCGCCGGTAGTAAACAGCAGGTATTCTATCGTTATGGCAACGTCCAAAAGGGCCAGGCAGATTATCGGCGGCGAAGAGCCGATGGTAGAAGGAAAGGGGAAAAAACCTTTATCCGTTGCAGTGGAGGAATTAAATCAGGGGAAGATTAAGATCTTAAGCGAAGAAGAGGTTCAGGAAGAAGAAAACGGTATGGAGCAGGAGGAAGCGTAAAGAGAATTTTCGGGGCATATGAGCAGGGGGCTATGCACGGTAAAGCTGTGCAGAAGTGGAGAGAAAAATGAAAATATTATTGGTATCCCTTGGATGTGATAAGAACCTGGTGGATTCCGAAGTGATGCTGGGCATGTTGGCGGAAAAAGGATATACTTTTACGAACGACGAAGCGGAAGCTGAGATCGCAGTCGTGAATACATGCTGCTTTATCAACGATGCGAAGGAAGAGAGCGTGAACGCCATATTGGAAATGGCGGAACTTAAGAAATCGGGGCAGCTGAAAGCCCTGATTGTAACAGGCTGTCTGGCCCAGCGTTATCAGAAAGAAATACGGGAAGAGATAGAAGAAGTGGACGCGATTATCGGCACTTCGGCGATCGATAAAATAGCGGAAACAATCGAAGATGCCATTGCGGGTGAAAGCAGAGAGCATATGCTGCCTTTGGACGGAAAGCTGTCGGGAAATAGAAAAAGAATGGTGACGACCGGCGGCCATTACGCATATCTGAAAATAGCGGAAGGCTGTGATAAACGTTGCACATATTGCATTATACCGGCCATAAGGGGAGAATACCGGAGCGTTCTGATGGAAGAGCTGACGGCTGAGGCGGAAACGCTGGCGGCCGGGGGAGTAAAGGAATTGATTTTGGTTGCCCAGGAGACGACTCTTTACGGCCTGGATTTGTATGGGGAGAAGAAACTTCCGGAACTCTTGGCAAGGTTATGCAGGATTCCTGGGCTTTATTGGATTCGTATCTTATATTGTTATCCGGAAGAAATTACGGACGATCTGATCCGGGTAATAAAGCAGGAAGAAAAAATATGCCATTATCTCGATATACCGGTGCAGCATGGTTCGGACAGTGTTTTAAAGAGAATGGGAAGAAAGACGAATAGCGAACAGATACGGAACATGGTAAAAAAATTAAGGGAAAATATTCCTGATATCTGTCTGCGAACCACTTTAATCACAGGTTTTCCGGGCGAGACGGAGAAAGACCATGAAACGCTGATGGAATTCGTGGATGAGATGGAATTTGACCGCCTTGGAGTTTTTACTTATTCGCCGGAGGAAGGTACTCCCGCGTCCCTTATGCCGGATCAGGTCGGAGAAGACGTAAAGGAAAAACGAAGGGATGCTATTATGGAACTCCAGCAGGAAATCGCTTATGAAGCGGCGGGGAAGATGGAGGGAAAGAGCGTTGACGCCATGATAGAGGGAAAGATTGCGGACGAAGATGCTTATGTGGCGAGGACGTATAAAGATGCGCCCAATGTGGACGGATATCTTTTTATTCATACAGACAGGCAGCTTATGAGCGGTGATTTTGTAAAAGTCCGGATCACAGGTTCTTATGAATATGATTTGATAGGAGAAATATGCGATGAATTTACCGAATAAACTGACGATTTTAAGGATAGTGATGATTCCGTTTTTTGTCTTATTTATGCTGCTTCCGGTAACGGGGCCTTCGGATAAATGGATAGCGCTCGCTTTGTTTATAGCGGCGAGTCTGACGGATTTGCTGGACGGACACATTGCGAGGAAATATAACCTGATCACCAATTTTGGTAAATTCATGGACCCACTGGCAGATAAACTATTGGTATGTTCGGCGCTGATCTGCCTGGTGGAACTGGGGAGGATTCCTTCCTGGATAGTAATTGTTATTATTGCCAGAGAATTCATTATCAGCGGATTCCGGCTGATTGCTTCGGATAACGGCGTAGTGATCGCTGCCAGCTATTGGGGAAAGTTTAAGACAACTTTTCAGATGGTGATGATCTGCCTGATGATTGCCAATATGGATGCGCTTAGCCTTCTTACGAATATCATTATGTGGATTGCGCTGGTATTGACGGTGGTGTCCTTGCTGGATTACCTTATAAAAAATAGAGACATTATGAAAGAAACAAAATAACGGAGACGGCAGGTAAAATATTGTGAACGAAAAAATTTAAGAGGGCGATTATGACAGTAGAATTAATATCGGTTGGAACGGAACTTTTGCTTGGAAATATCGTGAATACGAATGCCGCATATTTGGCGGAAAAATGCGCGGATCTGGGATTGTCCTGCTTTTACCAGAGCGTGGTAGGAGATAACGAAGAGAGACTGGGCGCTGTATTGAAAGCGGCGCTGGAACGCTCGGATATTGTAATTTTATCGGGCGGCCTGGGGCCTACAGAGGACGATCTGACGAAAGAGGTTTCGGCAAAAGTGATGGGCCGTCAGCTGGTGATGCATGAACCGTCCAAAAAAAGAATTGAAGAGTATTTTACCAGCCGTAATATGGAACTGACGGAAAATAACTGGAAACAGGCGATGATGCCGGAGGGAGCCATTGCGGTAAATAATGAAAATGGAACGGCGCCGGGAGTTATTATAGAAGATGGGGAGAAAAAGGTAATTCTTCTGCCGGGGCCGCCAAACGAAATGATTCCGATGTTTGAAAAAAGCATTATGCCTTATCTGGAAGGCAGCGATCCCGAAGTGATTTATTCTCAGACAGTAAAAATCTGCGGCGTTGGGGAAAGCAAGGCGGAAACATTGATCAAAGACATGATCGACAGCCAGAGCAATCCGACGATTGCCACTTATGCCAAAAACTGTGAAGTGCATCTGCGCGTTACAGCAAAGGCTGCCGGCGAGAAGGAAGCGAAAAAGCTGGTAAAGCCGGTGGTGAAAGAACTGAAAAACCGGTTTGGCCCCTGTATTTATACGACGAATGCGGATATTACGCTGGAAAAGGCGGTAGTAGATCTCTTGATTGCAAATAAACTTACCGTGAGTACGGTGGAGTCTTGTACCGGCGGAATGCTGGCGGCAAGGCTTATCAATGTTTCAGGGGTTTCGGATGTGTATAAGTCAGGATATATTACTTATTCCAACAAGGCAAAAAGAAGAATACTGGGCATAAAAAAGGGACTGTTGGAAAAGAAAGGCGCGGTCAGCGAAGAGGTTGCGAAAGAGATGGCCAAGGGTGCCGCAGCGATATCCCGAGCGGAAGTGGCGGTATCGATTACCGGCATTGCGGGACCGGGAGGAGGAACGGAAGAAAAGCCGGTAGGCTTAGTATATATTGCTTGTAGTGTATGCGGTAAAATAAAAGTCAGGAAGTATAATTTCAGGGGAAACCGTGCGAAGATAAGGGAGACGGCCGTATCATCGGCATTAATTTTAATGCGGCAGTGTGTTCTGGAGTATTATAGCGAGGTTGCATTTTAGGGATTTTTCCCGTTGGTGCTTGGTTGCCGGCTTATGGCGACAGTATGGGGGTGGGTATGGATAGACAGGATCAGACTACCGATGGAAAATTTGAGGGCGGAATTTTCAGTGGAATTGTGATGGAGGAGAACGGAGCAAGTTGTGAGCCAACCGATTTTTATCAGGCGGGCTTTGGCCAAACGGATACGAATCCTATGGAGACCCATTATTTTAATAATGCTTCTGATTATATAAAAAAGCCGGAAGAGCCTTCCGGTAGAGTGGTAATGGAAGAAAAGTTTTCAGAAGATGTCAAGTTTTCAGAGCAAACAGAAAAACAGGAACATTCATCAGAAACGGAAATGCCAAGGGAGGCAGGAGCTTCCAGAGAAGCGGGGGTTCCGAAAGGAGTTGGGACTTCCAGAGAATCAGGAGCTTCCAGAGAAGCAGGAGTGTCGAAAGAGCCGGAGTTTCGGAAGAAAGAACTGGCATATGCTAATCGCAAGTGCGGCGAAGAAGGTTTCTGCCGGTGTAGGAACTGTCCGAACAGGCAGAAATCGGGGCAGACAGTTTTGGTGATTATATCCTTGACCGCAGTTGCGGCATTGGTGATCGCTTTTCTTGTTGTGGTATTCGGCCTCGTGACCGTTTCTTTATGGAAATCGGGGCAGCCGGCGGATGCCGGGGCAAATGGGACGGATGGAGAAAAAAGAACGTATTTTGAAACGGAAACGCCCAAGGATGGGCCGGGAAATAAGTATGGGGAGATCCCTTTGCCAGAAACAGGAGCCGGTGGAGAATATTATGGCGAAATTGCCGATGCCGTTCGCACGGATTTGAATTATTCCATCGAATGGGAAAACTATGAATATGAAGGGAATAACGATAATGTGACGATTGCGGTGGACTATCCGGTAATCAAGGGAGACGTTCCGAATCTGGAAGTGATCAACGATATTATAGATGATGAGACGGAATACTTTGAAGAATATTACGAGGAATATTCCAAATATATGATGCCGGGGGAAAATTTTCTGGTATATTCGGAAGGTTATGTTACCTTTATGGATCAGGAGGTAATGAGCGTTGTATTTTGCGAAATGATATACACTGATTATTGGACTGATTACGGTCTGTTCTGCTTGAATATCGATATGGAGAACGGGGTAGTGCTGGACAATAACAGCATTATGGATATTGACAACGAATTCGCTGTAGATTTCCGTAAAAGATGCAGACAGCAGAACGGAACAGTCAGCGACCTTGATTCTATGACGGATCAGGAAATTGTTCATTATCTTACAACTGGCGCTACCTCCATTTTGTTTTATACTCCGCTCGGAATGGAAGTGGGATTGAATATGGGGGAATATTATGTAACGGTGACATATACGGATTATGAGAAATTTCTTCAGAGATATTGACCGCCATATGGACGGGGCATCGATTTTAATAACCGCTTTTTTTGGAGACAGCATGAAAATTGGTTTTGTGCTGTTTCCGTTTTTTTGACTTGTTATTTTTTGCCGGATATGCTACATTAAGAAAAGAATATTCGTGAGGGAACGGGAAATATGATCATTTCCTGTTTTCGTATAACAGGAAATTAGGCCGTAAACCGGCAATCAATTCAGGCATATCGCCAAATTTTCACAAAAATAAACAGGATGAATATGCGAGGGATGTTTATGGGACTCATAATATGCTAGGATAGGTTTAATGAAAAATGATTGACAAAATCGAACATTTGTTTTATGATTAAAAAGAACAAATGTTCTTGATCTTTGTAATCAGGAATACGTAGAAGGTACGTTTGTAAATCGTATATTTTAAGTAAAAATTATAAAATTAAGTAAAAATTATAAAAAGGACAAGGAGAAAGGTTTCAGATGGAGAGAGAAGAGAAATTAAAAGCATTGGATGCGGCGTTGGTACATATAGAGAAGCAATACGGGAAAGGCGCTGTGATGAAGCTGGGCGACCCCAGCGCGCAGATGAACGTGGAGACGATACCGACAGGTTCTTTAAGCCTGGATCTGGCATTGGGGCTGGGCGGTATACCCAAGGGAAGGATTGTTGAGATTTACGGACCGGAATCCAGCGGTAAGACGACCGTAACTTTGCATATGATTGCGGAAGTGCAGAAAAAAGGCGGAATTGCAGGATTTATTGATGCCGAACATGCTCTGGATCCGGTATATGCAAAAAATATAGGGGTAGATGTGGACAATTTATATATATCCCAGCCGGATAACGGAGAACAGGCATTGGAAATTACGGAAACCATGGTACGTTCCGGTGCTGTTGATATTGTGGTAGTGGATTCCGTGGCTGCTTTGGTGCCGAAAGCGGAGATCGACGGAGACATGGGAGACAGCCATGTAGGACTCCATGCCCGCCTGATGTCCCAGGCGCTGCGCAAGCTTACGGCAGTGATCAGCAAATCAAATTGTACGGTAATATTTATTAATCAGTTACGTGAAAAGGTAGGAGTGATGTTCGGAAATCCGGAAACTACTACAGGGGGCCGGGCATTAAAGTTTTATTCCTCCGTGCGGCTGGATGTAAGAAGAATAGAGTCTTTAAAACAAAGCGGGGAAGTGATTGGAAACAGGACAAGGGTTAAAGTTGTAAAAAACAAGATCGCTCCTCCATTTAAGGAAGCGGAATTTGACATTATGTTTGGGGAAGGAATTTCTGCGGTAGGGGATATTCTGGATCTGGCGGCGGAAAACGGCATTATTAATAAGAGCGGTGCATGGTATGCATATGGAGGAAATAAGATCGGCCAGGGACGGGAAAATGCCAAACAGTATTTGAAAGACAATCCTGAAATATGTAAAGAGGTGGAGCATAAAGTAAGAAGCCACTTTGGTTTGGAAAAAGATATGGAAGTGATGGAAGCAGAGACGCCGGCGGCTCCTGTGGAAAAAAAGCGGGCGACGAAGGCTGAGAAAGCAGCGCAGAAACGGGGAGAGGAATGACGGTAACAGGAATTGAGGAAATAAACAATAAAAAAATCAGAGTATTTATTGATAATGAGTTCGCCTTTGTGTTATACAAAGGCGAACTGCGTCTTTACGGGATAAGGGAAGGGGAAGAAATTGGAGAAGAGGAATATTTGGAGATTACGGGAAAGATATTGCCGAAGAGGGCGAAGCTCAGAAGCATGAATCTTTTGAAAAGCCGGGCATATACGGAAAAGCAGCTCAGGGATAAGCTGGTACAGGGGGAATATGGGGAAAATATTATTGAAGAAGCGATAGCATATGTGAGATCTTATGGATATATTGACGACAGGAAATATGCGGAGGACTTTATTTCCTGCCATATGGCGGACAGGAGCCGGAAAAAGATAGAGATGGATTTATACAGGAGGGGAATTGACAGGAAGATAACAGAGGAAATTATGGAACAGATGGAGGAGGAGGGGGAAGGGCCGGACGAATTTTTGTCGGCCCAAAAACTTCTTAAGAAAAAAAATTTTGACCCGAATACAGCCGGAAATAAAGAAAAACAGAAGATGTCGGCATTTTTATACAGAAAAGGATTCAATATGGACATAATAAGAAGAGTACTTTTACTTGACATAACATCAATTTAAGTTTAAAATTTAACTGTTGTAAAATCGCTTGTATTACATTCTATAATAGATAATAGTACAATGAAAACTAAATAAGGAGGTGCTCCTGTACATGGATGTTGTAATAGCGGTAATCGTGACTCTGATTATTTCGATACCAATATCTGCTGCGGCAGCGTCAGCCTACCGTAAGAAAGTCGTGGAATCCAAGATCGGCAATGCGGAGGATAAGGCGAGGGAGATTATCGATGAGGCATTGAAAACTGCTGAGACAAAAAAACGGGAATCGCTGCTCGAGGTCAAGGAAGAATCCATTCGTACCAAAAACGAATTGGACAAGGAGATCAAAGAGCGGAGAGCCGAAGCGCAGCGCTATGAGCGCAGGGTTCAGCAGAAAGAAGAGAACATCGATAAAAAAGCGGAAGCTATCGAGAAGAAGGAAGCAAGTTTAGCATCAAAAGAGGAAAATCTTGCTAAATTGCGGGAAGAAGTCGCGAAACTCAATGAACAGAGATTACAGGAACTGGAACGAATCTCAGGATTAACCTCCGATCAGGCAAAAGATTATTTGTTAAAAATTGTTGAAGATGAAGTGAAACACGAATCTGCTGTAATGATTAAAGAAATGGAAAGCAGAGCAAAGGAAGAAGCAGATAAGAAAGCGAAGGAATATGTGGTTTCTGCGATACAGAAGTGTGCGGCCGACCACGTGTCCGAGACGACGATATCTGTAGTGCAGCTTCCAAATGACGAAATGAAAGGACGGATTATAGGCAGGGAGGGAAGAAATATCAGAACTCTCGAAACGATGACCGGCGTCGATCTTATTATCGACGATACACCGGAAGCCGTTATCTTATCCGGTTTCGATCCGATTCGCCGTGAAGTGGCAAGAATTGCGCTGGAAAAATTAATTGTGGATGGACGTATCCATCCGGCAAGAATTGAAGAAATGGTAGAAAAAGCGCAGAGAGAAGTCGAAGTAATGATAAAAGAAGAAGGTGAAGCGGCTACATTGGAAGTCGGCGTACATGGAATTCACCCGGAACTTATTAAATTACTTGGAAAGATGAAATTCAGAACCAGTTATGGTCAGAACGCTTTGAAGCATTCCATTGAAGTTGCCCAGTTATCCGGTTTATTAGCGGCGGAAATGGGATTGGATGTGAGAATGGCTAAGCGGGCAGGATTGCTTCACGACGTGGGCAAGGCTGTGGATCATGAAATGGAAGGTTCCCATATTCAGCTTGGCGTTGATCTTTGCAGAAAGTATAAGGAATCAGCGATCGTAATTAATGCGGTGGAATCTCATCATGGCGATGTGGAACCCCACTCTTTGATTGCGTGTCTTGTACAGGCTGCAGATACCATTTCGGCGGCAAGGCCAGGAGCGAGAAGAGAGACATTAGAGACATATACAAGCAGATTAAAACAATTAGAAGATATTACAAATAATTTTAAAGGTGTTGATAAATCTTTTGCTATACAGGCGGGTAGAGAGATTCGTGTAATGGTAGTTCCAGAACAGATAACCGATGCGGACATGGTATTGTTGGCGAGGGATATCTCCAAGCAGATTGAAGCTGAACTGGAATATCCGGGTCAGATCAAAGTCAATGTCATCAGGGAATCAAGAGTCATTGATTATGCGAAATAAGGAAGTATAATAAGACAAGATGAGGAAAGTATTGAGAATATAAGGTTTTCAATATTTTCCTTATTTTTATGAGAATATTTTTGCACAAAAAAGTAAAAAAATTCTTGTGCTATTGAAAACCTTGTAGTAGAATATACGGAGTGTATGATTGTATACGATAATCCAAAAAGTATTTTCAAAGGAGCATGGTCGAAAATGAAAGCATATGAGACGTTGAGCAAAGAGGAATTACTTCAACTGCATACTCAATTATTGAAAGAGTATGAAGATGCAAAGGGGAAGGGATTGAAACTGGATATGTCCAGAGGGAAGCCTTCGATAGCGCAGATGAATATGGAAATGGGCATTATGGATGTGCTGGGGTCCGTTGCGGATTATCAGACAGAATCCGGTGTGGACTGTAGGAATTATGGCCTTTTGGATGGTATTCCGGAGGCAAAAAAAATGATGGCGGCGATGATGGGGGCCGAAAGTACGGATAACGTTATCGTATGCGGGAATTCCAGCCTTGCGATCATGTATGATGCGGTTTCCCGGTGCATGTCCCATGGTGTTTTGGGAAATACGCCGTGGTGTAAGTTGGATAAAGTAAAATTTTTGTGTCCGGTGCCCGGATATGACAGGCACTTTAAGATTACGGAACATTTTGGAATAGAGATGATATCGGTGCCGATGAAGGAAGACGGCCCGGATATGGATATGGTGGAGGAATTGGTAAGCACGGATGAGGCGGTAAAAGGCATATGGTGTGTGCCGAAATATTCCAATCCCCAAGGCTTCTCCTATTCGGATGAGACAGTGAGAAGATTTGCAGCCCTGAAGCCGGCGGCAAAGGATTTTAGAATCTTTTGGGATAATGCATACGCGATTCATCATCTGTACGAGGATAAACAGGATGAGATCCTGGACATATTGTCGGAGTGTGAAAAAGCAGGGAATGCGGATATGGTATATGAGTTTGTCTCCACTTCGAAGGTAAGCTTTCCAGGGGGCGGCGTTGCGGCGGTTGCGGCGTCTAAGGCAAATGTGGACGAGATATTAAGGTCCATGACAATTCAGACAATCGGATATGATAAAATAAATATGCTGCGCCATGTCAGATTTTTTAAAGATTTGGATGGGTTGAAGGAACATATGAGGAAACATTCGCAGATTCTGCGTCCTAAGTTCGAAGCGGTGCTGAAAGTATTGAATGATGAATTGGGCGGCCTCGGTATTGCTGAGTGGACGGAGCCGAAGGGCGGCTACTTTATTTCCTTTGAATCTATGGAAGGCTGTGCAAAGGAAATCGTAGCCAGATGCAAAGAGGCAGGAGTCGTACTGACCGGAGCAGGGGCGACATTTCCTTATGGAAAGGATCCAAAAGACAGCAATATACGTCTTGCGCCTACTTTTCCGACACAGGAAGAGCTGGAAGCAGCAGCCGATCTGTTCGTGCTTTGTGTGAAATTGGTAAGTGTGGAAAAGTTTTTAAGAGGATAGGCAACGGTAAAAGAGAAAGTATTTCTTAAAAGAATGATGGAAGATTGAAATTAAAAATTTTCAATTCCAAGTTTGTGTCCGCGCGGCATCCGCAAACTTGAAATGTGCGATAAAGCTGCGCAGAAACGGGGTGAAAAATGGCGGAGGAGTTTAAAAGGCTGAACCGGGAACTGGTTTATCATGGAGCGATCGTTGACTTTTACAAGGATACGGTTCAGGTTCCCAATGGAAATGTTGTAGAATGGGATTATATCGGCCATAAGGGCGCGGCGGCAGTAGTTCCTGTCAGGGAAGATGGAAAGCTGTTAATGGTAAGGCAATACCGCAACGCTTTGGATCGGTATACATTGGAAATTCCGGCGGGAGGTCTAAACGGTTCGGATGAGCCGACAAGGGATGCGGCTGCACGGGAACTGGAGGAGGAAACGGGATATCGTTCCGATGAACTGGAATGGCTGATTACGATCCGCACCACGGTGGCTTTCTGCAATGAAAAAATAGACATTTATATGGCAAAAAATTTAATCAGAACAGAACAGCATTTGGATGAAGACGAATTTATCCATGTGGAAGCTTATTCCATAGAGGAACTGACCCAAATGATCATGGAAGGCAAAATCGAGGATTCCAAAACGATTGCTGCCATTATGTGTTATAAGGACAAATACTTTTAAGAACATAAAAAGGAATGAGTATGTATCGCCGGTGCCGGACATATATTATATAAATGTTACGGTGCCGGGGAGAAAAATAATGCATTACATATATCGAACGGACAGCCGGCATATCAGCTGGCTGTATTTATTTTTGGGAGGGTTTTTAATTGGCGTTTTTGCGATGAATATATGGAGGAATCTGTTTTTGCAGGATATGGAGCTGCTGAATGCGGCTTCCTTAAGCCGGCTGAGGTATTTGGAAGTGGATGGAGGCTCTTTCTTTTTATATGTGCTGAAGGAGAGGATAGGAACGGCATTTCTTTTATGCGTTCTGGCGACAACCTATATCGGCATTTATGCGGTATCTTTTTTTGCTTTTTGGATGGGAACGATGGCAGGGGTTTTCTTATCCGTGGCGTCGATCCGTTATGGACTGAAAGGAATCGCATTGATTGCGGCAGGTATTCTGCCGCAATATCTGCTGCTGGTTCCGGCTTGTATTATGCTGATGAGCTGGTGCTACCAGCTAAGCGCTGCCTTATATCATCCGGAAAAGGCAGCCGACTTCCGGTATGGAACGAAAAAGCAATATTTGATGCGAAAGGCGGCACAGTTCCTTGTGATACTTGGGATCATCATTATTGGCAGCGCAATGGAAAGCTATATCAATCCTATACTGCTCTCCGCATTTTTAAAAATATTTTAATCACTGCGCCGGCTTTATATACTTTCGGCAAGGTCGTAAATAAGACGGCTGGAATCTTCCCAGCCAAGGCACGGATCGGTGATCGACCGGCCATAAACGCCTTCGCCGATTTTCTGGCAGCCTTCCTCAATATAACTTTCTACCATAACTCCTTTTACCAGGTGATGGATGTCAGGGTTTAGTTTTCTGCTGTGCATAACTTCTTTTACAATACGTATCTGCTGCTTGAACTGTTTGTTGGAGTTGTTATGGTTGGCATCGATGATGCAGGCGGGATTCTTCAGATCCCTTTCTGCGTAGAGGGAGAGGAGGGTATTTAAGTCTTCATAGTGGTAATTAGGAAGACTCCTTCCGTATTTGTTGACAGACCCTCTTAAGACCGTGTGCGTCAGGTCGTTGCCCGTAGTTTTCACTTCCCATCCTCTGTAAATAAAAGAATGGGGGTGCTGGGCCGCGTAGACGGAGTTCAGCATAATGGAAAAATCGCCGCTGGTGGGATTTTTCATTCCGGCAGGAACATCAAAGCCGCTGACGGTCAGCCTATGCTGCTGATCTTCGACAGAACGTGCGCCGATGGCCACGTAGGAAAGAATGTCAGAGACATAACGCCAATTTTCGGGATACAACATTTCATCCGCCGCCGTCAGACCGGATTCGTCGATGGCGCGTATCTGCATTTTACGCATAGCGATCAGCCCGGCAAGGAAGTCGGGTTTTTTTTCAGGATTAGGCTGATGAACGATACCTTTATAACCTTCTCCTGTAGTGCGCGGTTTATTAGTATAAATTCTGGGAATCAGGATAAGCCTGTCCTTCACCTGCTCATGCACTTTTGCCAGCCGGGTTACGTAGTCGCAGACGGCATCTTCGTTATCCGCGGAGCAGGGGCCGATAATGACAAGGAACTTATCGCTCTTTCCGGTAAGAACTTCCCGGATTTCCTTATCTCTTTGCTGCTTTAAAACTGCCAGTTTTTCCGGCACCGGAAATTCTTTCCTGATCTCATCCGGCGTGGGAAGTTTTTTTATGAATTCAAAGGACATGGTTGTATGCCTCCTTCGTGTGTGGAATGAGTGGTTGTGAAAGGGGGTGTTGTGGAGATATTCTGAGCATATATTTTGTAAAAAGCTAATATGCCGAACGCTCCGCGGAATCCGGTAAAGCAAAAACAATCGGGCAGAGGTCCTCTTGTTTTCCCGGTTTCCACTCCGCGGCATAAAAAAGCTTTTTACAAAATATATGCTCAGAATATCCGCCAAAAGTATCGATTTCACAATCACCTCATTATAATTCATCGAAAGGAGGTATGCAAGGGTGCAAGATATAAATTTTTTGGAATTATGGAATGGATTTAGCCGGTGAAAGTAAGCGGGGGAAGAAGCTGGGGCGGTTTGGGAAGCGGATGGATGGGGCGGGGATTTTCTGCCGTTACGTACAATCAGTAATTTTACTTATGAAATGATTGGAAAACCAGGGGAAACTTGCCACGGATGGCAAGTTTAGGAAGTAAGGACAGGATGTCCTTTGTTTCCGACCCGTCCGGTAAAATATTCTTTACTCATTTCATTAGTAAAATCTGATTGGAAGTTCCGGCAGAAAATCCCCGCCCCATCCATCCGCTTCCCAAACTGCCCCAGCTTCTTCTTCTGCTTACCTGCCTATCTTCCTACCTTCGCAAATGATATCCGGCCTATATTGCAAAGATCACTTTATATATTTCCTGACAGCCAGTATGCAGAGCATTGTTTGCAGGAGCTGGCTGGCGAGGAGTCCCCAGAGGTAACCCTGGATGCCGAAAAGGGGGATGGCATAGAAAACGAACAGGAGGCGGAACAAAAGGCTCAACATGCTAAAGGCGAAAGTTTGCGCTGTTTTGCCGAGTCCGTTTAAAATGCTGTTTAAGGTGCTGGCAATATACAGGAAGGGGCAGATAAAGCTGAGGGTGAGGATAAAGCTGCCGGCGAGGGAGCTGTGGTAGAGGAGCGTTCCGGCCAGCCTTCCGAAGCAGAGAAAGAAGGCGGTACAGAGAAAACCGAGCAGCAGACAATATTGGATGGATTTCCGTACCGCCTTGCGGATTGTTCCTTGATTTCCGGTGGAGTCCGCTTCCGAAACGATGGGAAGGAGGAGGACGGAAATGGAGTTGGTAATGGCGGAGGGAAACAGGATCAGCGGGAGGGCCATTCCTGTCAGTACGCCGTATACACTCAATGCTTTGGCATTATCATATCCGTAGCGCAACAAACACTGCGGGATATAAATAGCCTCTATGCTTTGCAGGAAATTAATCAGGGTGCGGTTTAATGACAAAGGGACTGCCAGCGAGAGCAGACGCCCTGCATTCTGCCGGAACGAGGAGACCGGCATTTTGATTTGGGAAATCAGCTGCTTAGAGGCGCTCAGGGAGTAAAAACGGCAGTAAATGGCGGTAAGGGATACGAGCATGGATGCCCCTTCGCCGATGACCAGACCGATGACCGCGAAGCTGATGGTCGGGGAATAACCGTTTGCCCTGTATATGGCATAGATAAAGTAAACGCTTCCTACGCGCACGATCTGTTCCGCAAGCTGCGTAAGGGAAGGAACCGCAGTTTTCCGAATACCATAAAAATAGCCGTTAATACAGGAATGAACCGTTGCCATAGGGATTGAAAGGGAAATAATCCGCAGAAGAGGGGCGGTTCTCGGTTCAAACAGCAGTTTTTCGGCGATCGTATCGGAAAATATGTATATATATGCGGTGCAGACAGCGGACAGCAGCATGGAAATGCCAAAGCCGGTCAATAATGTACGGAAAGAGGAACGGTAATCACGGGTGGACGTTTCGCTCGCCACGTATTTCGATATGGCGGTCTGCATGCCGGATACGGTAATGGAAAAGGTGAGAGCGAGCACCGGGGAAGTAAGCTGGTAAAGGCCCATGCCTTCGGCTCCGAATACGCGGGATAAAAAGATACGGTAAAAAAAGCCGATAAAACGGCTGGCTAAGCCGGTGAGCGTTAGAATCAGGGTTCCGGCGATGAGGGGATGCTTTTGTTTTTTCATGGGGAAGTGTTATTTCCTGTTCCTGTTTTTCTAATAAATATATTCCGGGAAGGCTCTTGACAGAACACGCAGTCGGTGGTATCATCTATTTGAAATCCGAGTAAAGTAGTAGGAATTATTGCGGGGTGATTGTATGAAGTTGTCAACGAAGGGAAGGTATGGCCTGCGGGCGTTGATTGATTTGGCCGTATATAGCGGGGATGAGACTGTTTCTATTGCCAGTATTGCTTCCAGGCAGAATATTTCGGAGAGCTATCTGGAACAACTGATCGCAAAGCTTCGTAAGGCGGGTCTGGTGACAAGCGTGCGGGGAGCCGGCGGGGGCTATAAGCTGGCAAAGCCGGCGGAGGAGATTTCGGTCGGTGATATTCTGCGGGCCCTAGAAGGAAGCTTAGATCCGGTGGAGTGTCCGGGGCTGAAAGAGGAAAGTACCTGTGACAGCTCAGATTTTTGTGTGACAAAGTATGTTTGGCAGAAGATTAACGACAGCATCAATCAGACGGTGGACGGAATTTCTTTAAGCCGGCTGGTAGAGGAAAGCAGAAATGTGGGGAATAAGGCGGGGAGTGCGGTAAGCTCCTGCTGTACAAATTAAGATTTCAAATTGTGGACCGGATGTATAGATGCGGGACTGGAAAACAGCATCTATCCCCGTGTACTGGATGTATAGATGCGGAACTGGAAAACAGCATCTATACATACAGGGCACAGAAGGATTTACAGGCACGAGGATTTGTGACTGGAAATGCTTCTACCCCCGTGCACTGAATGTATAGATGCGGAACTGGAAAACAGCATCTATACATACAGTGCACAGAAGGATTTGCAGGCACAAGGACTTGTGACTGGAAATACTTCTCCCCCATGCACTGGATGTATAGATGCGGAACTGGAATAAGAATAAAGGAGATGGCATTATGAAAAGATTGATTTATATGGACAATGCGGCTACCACAAAGACGGCCCCGGAGGTTGTGGAAGCCATGCTGCCCTATTTTTCGGAGCATTTCGGCAATCCCTCCAGCGTATACGGCCTGGCAGCCGAGAGTAAAAAGGCGGTTACGGAGGCGAGGGAAACCATTGCAAAGGCTCTGGGCGCGGCAACGGAGGAGATTTATTTTACAGCCGGAGGCAGCGAAGCGGATAACTGGGCTTTAAAGGCTGCGGCGGAGAGTTACCGCAATAAAGGGAAGCATATTATTACCACCAAGATTGAGCATCATGCCATTCTTCATACCTGTGAGTGGCTGGAAAAGAACGGCTTTGAGGTGACTTATCTCAATGTGGATGAAAATGGCGTGGTTAAGCCGGATGAGCTTCAAAGAGCCATTCGGCCGGATACTGTTTTGATTTCCGTAATGTTTGCGAACAATGAGATTGGAACCTTGCAGCCGATTCGGGAGATTGGAGAGCTTGCCCGTGAGAAGGGGATTTTATTTCACACAGATGCGGTACAGGCATTCGGACATATCCCGATTGATGTGGATGAGTACCATATTGATATGCTGAGCGCCAGCGGTCATAAGCTGAACGGGCCGAAAGGAATCGGTTTTCTCTATATCCGCAAGGGCCTGAAGCTTCGTTCCTTTATACATGGAGGAGCACAGGAGCGCAAGCGCCGGGCAGGTACGGAGAATGTGCCCGGAATCGTAGGTTTTGGGAAGGCCGTAGAGCGGGCGTTTGCCAATATGGATAGCCGGACAGAGCAGGAACGGGACCTTCGTGATTATCTGATTGAACGGGTGTTAAAGGAGATTCCCTATACACGGCTGAATGGTCACAGAACGAATCGTCTGCCCAACAATGCGAATTTCAGTTTTCAGTTTATTGAGGGAGAATCCCTTTTGATTATGCTGGATATGGAGGGAATCTGCGGTTCTTCCGGTTCCGCCTGTACTTCCGGCTCCTTGGACCCGTCCCACGTACTGCTGGCGATCGGACTGCCCCACGAGATTGCCCACGGGTCGCTGCGGCTTACTCTGAACGAGGAGATTACAAAGGAAGACTTGGACTTTGTGGTGGAGCAGTTAAAAAGGATTATCGAGCGCTTAAGAAGCATGTCGCCTCTGTATGAGGACTTTATTCGGAAAACAAAATAAAAAATAACAGGATAATACGGAACTGGAATAGTCCGGCTAAGAAATGTCAAGTGATTTTGAAAAATATTTTTTGCCGGACAGCAAAGCCGCAAACAGGTGTGTCGAAGCGGCTTTGCTCTTTAGTGCTGTCGCGCAGCGACTTTTAATAGGAGGAAGCAAAAAATGTACAGTGAAAAAGTAATGGATCATTTTCAGAATCCCCGCAATGTGGGCGAGATCGAGAACGCAAGCGGCGTGGGAACCGTAGGCAATGCGAAATGCGGCGACATTATGCGGATTTATTTGGATATTGACGAAAATCAAGTGATACAGGATTGTAAATTCAAAACCTTCGGCTGCGGAGCCGCCGTAGCAACAAGCAGCATGGCTACGGAGCTGGTGAAGGGAAAAACCATAAGGGAAGCTATGGAAGTGACAAATAAAGCCGTAATGGAGGCATTGGATGGACTGCCCCCTGTCAAGGTTCATTGTTCTCTTCTGGCAGAGGAGGCAATCCACGCGGCCCTATGGGACTATGCGGAGAAAAACGGAATCAAAATAGAGGGGCTGGAAAAGCCAAAATCCGATATTCACGAGGGTGAGGAAGAGGAAGAAGAGGTTTACTAAGGCAGTACGGAGGGGGGACGAGCATGAATGTGTTTAAAGAAATGGTCTATGCTGTGGGAAAACCTTCCGCATATTTACAATTTTTGAAAAACAAGGGCGGAAAGGTATTTGGCTATGGAATACTGCTGATGTTTTTTTATTATCTGTTCAGCGCCGTTCTGCCTGTGGGAGTTATAGGGGTACAGAGCAAAGAAGTACTGCATGTATTTATGGAAGAGCTTCCGGATTTTGAATTGACCCGGGATGGCTTTTGGATAGAAGAGCCTTTTTATTATAAAACAGAAAAGTCATACATTGGATTGGACGCCGAGCGCTATTATAGCGAGGAGAAAATCTATCAGCAGGCATGGAGATACGACAATATCATCATGATTGATGCAGAAAAGCTGATTGTCAAGCAAGATGGAAAAATAGAAACCATGTATTTCGATATGATAGACAGTGACTATTATCTCAATAAAAAGCTTATAATGGCTTTGATTCCAATGCTATATCTGATCATTTTCATTATGCTGCTGTTGTATTTCGTCTGGATTACCGCATTGTTTTTCCTGGGCGTGCTGTTGGTCACCCTGCCGGGATTGATTTTAAACAACCTGTTAAAAACAAACCTGAAATTTGGTCAGATATTTGTATTGGCTCTTTACGGAAGAACATTGCCCCTGATGTTCAAAGGCATAGTCGTGCGGATGTGCGATATGCTGTTATTCCGCGTGAATATACCGTTCTTTTGGGTGCTGAATTTTGGAGCGACATTGATATACATGTATCTCGCTATGAAGAAAATTGAGGAGCAGAGATATTCGAGTATTTCATACACATACTAACAAAATCCGAACCAACAGAATCCAAATTAATAAAAATAATACCAGCAAAATCAACATCAATAAAACCTATGTCAACAAAATTCTTACAACTAGGATTACCGGTGACAGAACGGAAATTCCGGACAGGCATGTGATCCGTATTAGAAACGTGATTACGTAAAGCATTGACAGACAGGATAAGGAACATAAATCAGTGAGCAGAAAAGAAAAAGTAATCATTGGAATGTCCGGCGGCGTGGATTCCTCCGTGGCTGCCTGGCTCTTAAAAGAACAAGGCTATGAAGTCATCGGCGTCACCATGCAGATCTGGCAGGACGAAGAGGAAGAAGTCTTGGAAGAAAATGGAGGATGCTGCGGCTTAAGCGCCGTAGAAGATGCCAGACGCACAGCCCAGCTATTGGAGATACCCCATTATGTAATGAACTTTAAGGCAGATTTCAAACGGTTTGTGATAGACTATTTTGTGTCAGAATATTTGGAAGGCCGTACCCCAAATCCCTGTATCGCCTGCAACCGCTATGTAAAATGGGAAGCCCTTTTAAACAGAAGCCTGGAGATAGGCGCCGATTACATTGCAACCGGCCATTATGCCCGGATCAGGCAGCTGGAAAACGGGCGCTTTTGCCTGACCCGCTCCGTGACTGCGGCCAAGGATCAGACCTACGCCCTCTACAATCTCACCCAGGAGCAGCTTTCCCATACCTTAATGCCCGTAGGTTCCTATTCCAAGGAGGAGATCCGAAGGATGGCAGATCAGATAGGCTTAAGCGTCGCAGACAAACCGGACAGCCAGGAGATCTGTTTTGTACCGGATCAAGACTACGCAGGTTTTATCGAACGCACCACGGGAGCGCCTTCCCAAACGGGAAACTTTGTACAGGCAGACGGAACCATACTGGGCCAGCATAAGGGAATCATCCACTACACCATCGGCCAGCGCCGGGGCTTGGGACTGCCTATGGGCCGCCGGGTGGTAGTTACGGAGATACGCCCCGAAACCAACGAGGTCGTAATCGGAGAACAGGAAGACGTATGGACCGACCATCTCCTTGCCGACAGGCTTAACTGGATGTCCGTTCCGGATCTTACGGAAGAACGGTCAGCATCAGCCAAGATTCGTTACAACCATACCGGAACGCCCTGTACCCTTCAAAAAACCGCATCGGATCAGGTACGAGTTCAGTTCCACGAGCCGGTGCGCGCCGTAACACCGGGCCAGGCCGTAGTCTTTTATGACGGCGACTGCGTGCTGGGCGGCGGAACCATTCTGAAATAAAATTATATAAATGCCAGAAGTATGACAGGCATCCGGGAACCAGAATTGCATAGCGATTGGCCGGATGCCTGTTGCTGATGAAAGTTGATTTCTAAGTCAGCAACGCATGGCAGTAAAAGAAAATTCGTTGTAAATTACCAGAAGTGTGATAAGATAAAATAGAGTATGAAAGAAACCGATGGGAGGTGCGGAGCATGGCAAGAACGATAAGCATCGGATGTCAGGATTTTGAGACCCTTCAAAGAGGAGGATACTTTTACATTGATAAGACGCCATTTATAAAAGAGTGGTGGGAAGAAGGAGATATTGTAACCCTCATAACACGTCCAAGGCGATTTGGGAAAACCTTAAATATAAGTATGACCGAGCAGTTCTTTTCCGTAAAATATGCAGGCCGTGAAGAGTTGTTTGAGAACCTTGCCATCTGGAAAGAGGAAAAATACCGGAAGCTTCAAGGCACCTATCCGGTAATCAGTCTTTCCTTTGCCAGCATCAAGGATTCCAATTATGAAACAGTACGCAGAAAGATATGCCAGATATTGACAAACCTCTATTCCGACTGCCGCTTTTTATTAGAGACAGAATTACTGGATGAAAAGGAAAAAAGCTTTTTTGCATCCGTATCAATCGATATGGATGATGTGACAGCTACATTGGCGCTCCATCAATTATCCGGCTATCTGTCCCGATATTATGGAAAAAAAGTGATTATTCTTCTGGATGAATACGATACCCCTATGCAGGAAGCTTACGCATACGGATATTGGAAAGAACTGGTATCTTTTACCAGAAGTATGTTCAATGCGGCTTTCAAAACGAACCCTTATCTGGAGCGGGCAATTATGACGGGAATTACACGTGTAAGCAGAGAATCGATTTTTTCCGATCTGAATAATTTGAAGGTGATAACGACGACTTCCGATGAGTATGCGGATTGTTTTGGATTTACGGAGGAAGAGGTTTTTAAGGCCTTAGATGAATTTGAAATACCTGACAGAAAGTCCGAAGTAAAAAAATGGTATGATGGTTTTACTTTCGGCAGCAAAACAGATATCTATAACCCTTGGTCAATTTTGAATTACCTGGATGCAGGAAAGTTGGGAATTTATTGGGCAAATTCAAGTTCAAACAGCCTGGTAGGAAAATTGATACGGGAAAGCAGTATAGACATCAAGCAGGAGTTTGAAGAACTGCTTTCCGGTCAATCCATTATAACACCCGTAGACGAACAGATCGTATACGGAGAACTGGACGGCAGCGAAGAAGGAATCTGGAGTCTTTTACTGGCAAGCGGATACTTAAAAGTACTTCACTATGAAGAAGATTGGAACAGCATAGACGCCCCGGACTATGAATTAACACTTACAAACCGTGAAGTAAAGCGGATGTTCCATACAATGGTAAGAGGATGGTTCCGAAAGAGCAGAAGTGAGTACAACGGCTTCATCAAAGCACTGTTAACAGATGATTTAAAAGCCATGAACCACTATATGAACAAAGTAGCCCTCACCACCTTCAGCACCTTTGATACCGGAAAAAAGCCCTCCGAAGCCGCCGAACCCGAGCGATTCTATCATGGCTTCGTCCTGGGACTCTTAGTAGAGCTGTCTGATCGCTACACCGTAACCTCCAACCGCGAGAGCGGCTTCGGCCGCTACGATGTAATACTGGAGCCAAAACAAAAAGATGATGGAATCATTCTGGAATTTAAAGTCCAGGACCCTGACGACGAAAAAGAGCTGTCAGACACAGTAAAAGCCTCCTTACAGCAAATAGAAAACAAAAAATACGAAACCATCCTAACAGAAAAAGGAATACCAAAAGAAAAAATACGAAAATACGGCTTTGCCTTCTGCGGAAAACAAGTACTAATCGGAAAACACCCCAACTAGTAGTCCGTACCGGAAATCCTTGTGCATATTTCCGATATGGACTACTAGCAAATCCACCATTTGAAGCACACACCACATCCAACATCAACAAACAAAATTCCAAAAGCTTTTAAAACCACCTCCACATAAATACCCACCACAACCAGGTGAGGACCGAAAGCGTGGCGGCAGTCTTTTCCGATATCAAGTGTCCGGCTGTTCGCATACACGCTGTCTGATATGAGCGTACATTATTACAAAACATTCCCAAAGCCAAGCCCTGCAAAAATAATGTACGTTCAGAGCAGACAGCGTGTATGAGAACCGTCCGAACACAGATATGGAAAAGGCTGCCGCCATGCTTTCGGTCCTCACCGTCCGTCCCCAATCAATCTAACGCAACAAACACAGCCTCCCTCCCCCGAAATACAGTAAAATACCGAAACCCACAATCCCGCAGCACATCCCGAGCCGCATCCATAAATCCCCCCACATACTCCGCCGCATGAGCATCCGACCCCATCGTCACAATCTCCCCGCCCAGCTCCCGATACCTCCGCAAAACCTCCGGACATGGATTCGGGCACCCAAGCCCCGCCTTATACCCCCCGGTATTCACCTCAATCCCTTTCCCATGCGAAATCAAAAACCGCAGAATCTCATCCATCAAATCCCCATAATCCCCATAAAAAAACCGCTTAGGCTCCAAAGGCGCATACCGCACAATATAATCCAGATGTCCATAAACATCAAAATCATCAAAAGCCTTCATATTCTCCAGCGTAATCTCCAAAAACCTCCGAATCCCATCCTTCGGAGCACAATCCTCCCAAAACGAAGCATAATAAGGGTCCTTCCCATCCATCAAATGCGTAGACCCAATCACAAAATCAAAGGGATACTGCCCCACATAAGAACGGTAAAGCTCCCCAAGGTGCGGCTGCAGCCCAAGCTCCACCCCGAACCCAATCTCAATTCTTCCCTCATAAGCGGAGCGAAGCTCCAAAATACGTTCCAGGTAAGCCTCCGTATCCAGCACAAAACACACATTATTATAAGGATAATCCGCATCAAAATGATCCGTAAAACAGACCGCAGAAAGCCCTTTAAGAAGCCCGGTCTCAACGATCTGCTCCGGCGCAGTATCACTATCCCCGGAAAAAGAAGAATGTAAATGAAAATCCGCCTTCAACATATCCACCTCCAAAGAAAAATTCAATCCTACCTGTATCTGAACAAAGCCCGCCAACCCGAAGTATGCATCAGCAAGAAGTCCGCAAAGCATAAATTCAGCCTCCGGCATATCCGCGTTTTTCTTAATAGTAGTGGAAGAACCGGAAAAAGGCAAGACAGAACTTCACATTCATTTACGGAGGCAGCAGAACAGAAAAAAGCAAACATTGCATCGATAAAGCAGAAAAATAACTGAATTTTCAAACTATTTTCCTGCTTTTTCTGATTTCCCCACAAGCCAATCAGAGCATATCCAAAAAGTAAGCATAAAATTTCAATTAGGTCTTGAAATTTTTAAAGGGATTCGGTACAATTAATACCAGATTGCGGGCTTTTCCCAAAAAGAGGGTCCGCAGGAAAAAAATAAATAAAATTTATTTTTAGGAGGAATTGAAAAATGGCAGTAAAAGTAGCAATCAACGGTTTCGGACGTATCGGAAGACTTGCATTCAGACAGATGTTTGGTGCAGAAGGCTACGAAGTAGTTGCAATCAACGATTTAACAAGCCCCAAGATGCTTGCACACTTATTAAAATATGATTCTTCTCAGGGTAAGTACGCTCTGGCAGACAGCGTATCTGCAACAGAAGATTCTATCGTAGTTGACGGAAAAGAGATTAAGATCTATGCAAAGGCTAACGCAGCAGAGCTTCCCTGGGGAGACCTGGATGTTGACGTAGTTCTGGAGTGTACAGGCTTCTACACCTCCAAGGACAAGGCATCCGCACACATCACCGCAGGCGCTAAGAAGGTTGTTATCTCCGCTCCGGCCGGAAATGACCTGCCTACCATCGTTTACAATGTAAACCATGAGACATTGAAGAAAGAGGATACTGTAATTTCCGCAGCTTCCTGTACAACAAACTGCCTGGCTCCTATGGCAAAGGCTCTGAATGACCTGGCTCCCATCGAGTCCGGAATTATGTGCACCATCCATGCTTACACAGGCGATCAGATGCCTCTGGACGGACCGCAGAGAAAGGGCGACCTTAGAAGAAGCCGTGCGGCAGCTATCAACATCGTTCCCAACAGCACAGGCGCAGCTAAGGCAATCGGTCTGGTTATTCCGGAACTGAACGGCAAGCTCATCGGCGCTGCACAGCGTGTACCGACCCCCACAGGTTCCACCACTCTGTTGTTCGCAGTTGTAAACAAGAGCGTAACCAAGGAAGAGATCAACGCAGCTATGAAGGCAGCAACCACTGAGTCCTACGGCTACACCGAGGATGAGATCGTATCCAGCGATATCGTTGGCATGAGATTCGGTTCTCTGTTCGATGCAACTCAGACTATGGTTTCTCCGCTTCCCGATGGAAAGACCCAGGTAGAGGTTGTTTCCTGGTATGACAATGAGAACTCCTACGTTTCTCAGATGGTTCGTACAATTAAGTACTTCGCTGAGTTAGCATAATCAGGCGGTTTGGCAGATTAGAGCAGACGGAAGATGTACGGGAATTAAGATTACTGTTCACATTGTGGCCAGTAACGAATTAAGACCTTTAAGGGTCCGGTCTTTGGACCGGACCCTTTTTTCCAACATACAAAAAGCGCAGAAGGAACGCATCTGCGGATGCGGTACGGCGCCCGTATGATGGGTAGAGAAGTACCTTCTTTACCAACCATAAAGAAAGCAGGAGGCAGATAACATGGGATTAAATAAAAAATCAGTAAACGATATCAACGTAAAGGGAAAACGTGTCCTGGTAAGATGTGATTTCAACGTACCCTTAAAGGACGGCAAAATCACAGACGAGACACGTATCAAAGCAGCCCTTCCCACCATTCAGAAATTAATCGACGACGGCGGAAAGGTGATTCTCTGCTCCCACCTGGGAAAAGTAAAGAACGGACCCAACGAGGGCGAGTCCTTAGCGCCCGTTGCGGAGCGTCTGGCTGAGAAGCTCGGCAAGCCGGTAAACTTTGTATCCGATTACAACGTAACAGGCGAGGCCGCAACAGCAGCCGTAGCAGCTATGAACGAGGGCGATGTAGTACTCCTTCAGAATACACGTTTCCGCGGCAAAGAGGAAACCAAGAACGGTGAGGACTTCTCCAAAGAGCTTGCCGATCTCTGCGATGTATACGTATGCGACGCATTCGGTTCCTCCCACCGGGCACATGCTTCCGTAGCAGGCGTAACCGACGTAGTCCGCGCAAAGGGCGGCGAGTGTGCCGTTGGCTACCTGATGCAGAAGGAGATTGATTTCCTTGGAAATGCGGTGGAGAACCCCGTAAGACCTTTCGTAGCCATCTTAGGCGGCGCAAAAGTTGCAGACAAGCTGAACGTAATCGCAAATCTGCTGGAGAAGTGCGATACCCTGATCATCGGCGGCGGTATGGCTTACACCTTCTTAAAGGCACAGGGCTGCGAGATCGGAACCTCTCTTGTGGATGATGAAAAGCTTGACTACTGCAAGGAAATGATTGCAAAGGCCGAGAAGCTTGGCAAGAAGCTGCTGCTTCCGGTTGACACTACCATTGCCGCTGAGTTCCCAAACCCCATTGACGCAGAGATCGAGGTTTCCGTAGTGGATTCCAATGCAATCCCGGCAGACAAGATGGGTCTCGATATCGGAACCAAAACCGCAGAGCTGTACGCAGAGGCAGTAAAGTCCGCTAAGACCGTTGTATGGAACGGACCTATGGGCGTATTTGAGAATCCCATTCTGGCAAAGGGAACCATCGCCGTAGCAAAATCCCTGGCTGAGACAGACGCAACCACCATCATCGGCGGCGGCGACAGCGCGGCGGCGGTGCAGCAGCTGGGCTATGCCGACAAGATGACCCACATCTCCACCGGCGGCGGCGCCTCCCTGGAGTTCATGGAGGGCAAGGAGCTGCCCGGCGTGGCCTGCCTGCTGGATAAGTAAGGCTTCCCTGCCGGCGGATGCCCCCCTTCCGGCTGGTCCGCGAATGCTGTTCTGCCCGGCAGAGGCTCATAATAACATTCATTTATTTTTATAAATTTCATATAATAAAAACAGGAGAAAGATCGTCATGAATCGTAGATACCGCAAAACTATCATCGCAGGCAACTGGAAGATGAACAAAACCGCCTCCGAAACCAAAAAATTTGCCGAAGAACTCAAGCCCCTCCTCCCCCGGGCCAAGTGGTGCGAGGTCGTTGTCTGCGTCCCCTTTGTCAATATCCCTGCCGCGCTGAAGGCTTTCAAAGACATGCGCGTGTCCGTGGGCGCCGAGAACCTCTACTATGAACCCAGCGGAGCTTACACCGGAGAGGTATCCGCCGACATGCTCAAGGATCTGGGCGTGAAGTACGTCATTATCGGCCACTCCGAGCGACGCCAATACTTTGGCGAGACCGATGTCTCCGTCAACAAGAAGGTTCACGCCGCCCTGGAGGCCGGCCTGCATCCCATTATCTGCGTGGGCGAGAGCCTGGAGCAGCGCGAAATGGGCGTCACCATGGAACTCATCGCCCTGCAGGTGAAGAGCGCCCTGTCCGGCGTAGCCCCTGAGAAGGTACGCAAGTGCGTCGTTGCCTACGAGCCCATCTGGGCCATCGGCACCGGCAAGACTGCCACTGCCGAGCAGGCTGCCGAGGTCTGCACCGCCATCCGCGCCACCATCCGCAATCTGTACGGCGCTCGGGTGGCCCGCTCCATTACCATTCAGTACGGCGGCTCCATGAACCCCAAGAACGCTGCAGAGCTGCTGGCCCAGTCCGATGTGGACGGCGGTCTGATCGGCGGCGCCGCTCTGAAGCCCGACCAGTTTGTCGAAATCGTCAACGCCGCCAACCAGGAGTAAAGAACGCGCAAAGCAGTGCCCGCGTAACAGCGGGCGCTGTTTTGACTGCTGAGTTTGCTCTTTCATGAGAAACGAGGAATGAGGTCATTATGAATAAAACACCCACTACTCTGATTATTATGGACGGCTTTGGCCTTGCGAAGGACGCCATCGGAAACGCCGTGACCCATGCGCGTACGCCGGTTCTGGACCGGCTGTTCGCATCCTGCGAACATACCACACTCTCCGCCTCCGGGCTGGATGTGGGACTGCCGGACGGCCAGATGGGCAACAGCGAGGTTGGCCACACCAATATCGGCGGCGGCCGTGTGGTTTATCAGGATCTGCCCCGAATCACCCGGGCCATTGAGGACGGCAGCTTCTTTGAAAATCCCGCCTACTGCGCCGCCATGGATGCCTGCCTGCAAAACGGCAGCGCCCTCCACCTCTACGGACTGCTCTCCGACGGCGGTGTCCACTCCCATAATACGCACCTCTGGGCTCTGCTGAAAATGGCGAAGATGCGTGGGCTGGAGAAGGTATATATCCACGCCTTTCTGGATGGCCGGGATGTTTCCCCTACCAGCGGCAAGGATTTTGTGGCCGAGACCGTGGAAAAGTGCCGGGAGATTGGCGTGGGCAGAATCGCCACGGTGATGGGGCGGTATTATGCCATGGACCGTGACAAGCGCTGGGACCGGGTCGAGCAGGCTTATGACGCCATGGTCTACGGGCGGGGCATCCAGAACTCCGACCCCGTGGACGCGGTGGCCAAGAGCTATGCCAACAATGTGACAGACGAATTTGTGGAGCCTGTGGTCTGCGACAGCGAGGGTGCTATCAGCGACAACGACAGCATCATTTTCTTCAACTTCCGCCCTGACCGGGCCAGAGAGATCACCCGGGTCTTTGTAGACCCGGAATTCGATGGCTTCAACCGGGAAATCTTTCCTCTGACCTACGTCTGCACCACGGAATACGACGCTACAATGCCCAATGTCCAGGTTGCCTTCCCCCGCATCCGGGTGGCCAACGGCTTGGGCGAGTACCTCAGCTCCCTGGGGATGACCCAGCTGCGTATCGCCGAGACGGAGAAATATGCCCATGTGACGTTCTTCTTCAACGGCGGCGTGGAGGCGGTGTTCCCCGGCGAGGATCGTGTGCTGGTATCCTCCCCCAAGGTAGCCACCTACGACCTCCAGCCGGAAATGAGTGCCGTCGAGGTGACGGACAAGTGCGTGGAGCGTATCGAATCCGGCGCTTATGACGTGATTATCCTGAATTTTGCCAACTGCGATATGGTGGGTCATACCGGCGTCTACGAGGCGGCTGTAAAAGCGGTGGAAACCGTTGACACATGCGTAGGCCGGGTAGTGGATGCTACCCGGTCCATGGGTGGTATCGCTATGATTACCGCCGACCACGGCAACGCCGAGGAAATGCAGAAGCCCGATGGGTCCCCCATGACAGCGCATACCACCAACCTGGTCCCCTTTATCCTGGTAGGCGCAGATGCCAAGCTCCATCCCGGACGCCTGGCGGATATTGCTCCCACGATTCTGGATATTATGGGTCTGGCCTGCCCGCCGGAAATGGACGGAAAGAGCCTGATTGAGTAAGCGGCGGAAGCCTGCGGGAAAAACGATGCCCCCTGACTTTACAGTCAGGGGGCCCTTTTTTGCAGATTCCTCTTGACTTTGACACGATGTCGCGGTTTATACTATAGCCGGCGCACTTGAAAAACGGTGAAAAGGAGGCGAGGCGATGGACGGGTACATGACCATCAGCCAGGTATCCAGGCAGTACCAGATATCCGCCCGGATGCTGCGGCACTACGAGAAGCTGGGCAT
>OFFP01000476.1_pt1 | contig 32598 bp, 27 predicted proteins | sample 1521431 | NCBI WGS metagenome assembly OFFP01 (sample SAMEA3504104, study PRJEB24116) | mouse gut metagenome | biome: mouse gut; feature: mouse-associated habitat; material: faeces | place: Denmark | collected 2011
TTCAGTTGTCAATTTTCAGTTAGAATCACATTCATTGAGATTCCGAGAAGTTATTTTTATAAATTAATCTTCTATCGACTCACCGATGATCCCGCTGTTTGTCTTGCCGAACATCTTCATCAGTACATAATAAACGATGATACTGACTACCAATGAATTGATAGAAGCAATGCCCCAATGAACTGCAAATCCTACCGCCGCGCCGACGAACAATCCCACGAACGCCCATATGTTGACCTTGCAGTATCTGGTTCCCGGTCCGTACTCATACTTCTGCCCCTTCAGAAGATAATAATCGCAGATAATGACTCCTGCCACCGGCGGGATCCCGACGCCTAGCAATGACAGCCATGTAGTAAAATAATCCGCAAGTCCCATCGCACCTACGATGGTCGCCGCGATCCCTGTAACGATCACGATCTTATGCTTCGTAAACGGAAGGCAGTTCGCCAGTCCGAGGCTTCCCGTATACAGGTTGTTATCATTCGTCGTCCACTGCGCGAGGATCAGTATCAGAAGCGCCGCCGCTCCAAGTCCCATTGCCAGGAACGCCACCGGCGGATCGCTCTCTCCTGTCGCCGCCGAGATCAGATAGCCTGCCATAATGACGAACGAGTTTGCCACCAGATAGCCAAAGACTGTCCCTGCCCACGAGGTCTTCGCATCCTTAGCATAGCGGGTGATATCTGACTGCGCCGCCGCGCCTCCTGCAAATGAACCTACGATACTCACCACCGCCGCGCTGATCGTCATCGGCTCTTTGGGTACGATATTCATAACCTCGCTCCATCCTCCGACGCCCTTTACTGCCAACGTCACGCCGATCAAAGACAAGATCGCGATCGCAGGTACCGCCACATAACTGAGCAGATTCAGACCCTTGTACCCGAAATACGCAGTCAGCATCATCAGGATACCGCCCCATGCCGCCGCCACGTACTGCGACGTCAGAATCCCGCCGCCCGGGAACAATGCGGACATGGTCGAACCAAAGAAACCTACTTGCACCGCATACCATCCAAGCATGACCACCGCCAACAGAATCCCTATAACCTTCGATCCCTCACGCCCGAAGCTGTGCCGTGCCAGCATCGCCGACGCTACGCCTTCCTTCGCTCCGGCAGCGCCTACTGCGCCTCCGTAGATGCTAAGAACCGCATTCCCCACCAGCACCGCGATCACGGCGTCCTTTAGGCTCATGCCAAACGCGATCGCCGTACCGGTATAGAGTCCCGACATACAGATACAATACCCTGCCGCCACAAAAGCAACGCTCAAGAATCCCTTACGCTCCGAATCTGGTACGCGGCAAGTCGCGTTGTCATTCTCTGCCTGAGAGATCACTTCTGTCTGCGCCTTTTTACTTACGTCTTCCATATTCCTTCCTCCTTTTCCTATGTACTCTCGAAAATCAACCGAATGGCAGGTGTACAAGAGACTCCAAGAATACATTAATATAATGGTTTCTATATCTAATACTATACAGCCTCACTGCCTTTCTGTCTCCGTGTAAACAACCACAAAAAAAGCCGTGATGTGTGCAAATGCACATATCACGGCTGACACCCGTCCTATTTACCTTTCTCTCATAATATCAAACGCAATCAGAAAATTCAACAGGTGAGGCATTTCAAACGGCGTGTATCCGAACAGCTCCGTAATCTTCCCTTTTCTTTGTAAAATAGTGTTCTTATGCACATACATCTGCTGTGCCGCCCGCATGGTATTACCATTGTTTTCCATAATACATCTCATCGTATGCGTAAGGTCGGTTCCATGCCTCCTGTCGTACTCAAGCACCGGGGCCAGGAAACGGCGGCAGATCTCCTGTGTCTCCTGCTGCCCTCCCATATCCCGCAGCTTCTGGAAGAAATACACGGATTCATGGAAGACTACCCTGTTCTCCCCATAATACTCCCGTCCGATCACAGCAGCCTGAAACGCCTGGTGATAGGCACACGGAAGCGCAGTCACACTGGCAAAAGAATCGCTGACTCCGATCGAAACCGACAGATTCGGCTTTCCTTCAAAGATCTTCAAGATCTGGCGTCCGAAATCCGCAAGATCGATCTCGTCCTTCCTGTCACTTAGAAACAACAGGATCGTATCACTTCGAAGCGCCAGCCAGTTACCCTGGTTATACATCTTCATAGAACTCTCAACCTTCGATAACAGAACCCGCTTCACATAATCCTGCATCTCTAACTGCACCTTCGGATCGACCATCTGCTGTATGGAATTGATGTTGATCAGCACCACCCTGGACTTATCCTGGATAGACAGACCAAGCTCCGTCCCCCTCTCGATCGCCTTGTCGTCGCTTGGGAAATTCCATACAAGAAGATCCGCCACATATTCCTGCAGCGCCTTTTCCCGGAATTCCGCAGTCCGGTTCCTCTTTCGAAGTATCAAAGCCCCCGACACAACCAGGGAATTGATCAGATTCCCTTCCTTATCATAAGAAAATCCTTCGTCGCAATCCGTAATAAAGAGCCCGAACAGATTCTTCTGCGAACGGATGAGCACGATCAGACACGGCTTCCCTAAGATTTCCTCCACCGTATACCCGTCTCTGCTGCAGGCATACAGAATATGATTAAAATGCTCCCTTAGATATTCCTCTTCCGCCTGCACCACCGGTTCGCCTCTGTCCGAATAGATCGTCTTCCCGTACGTATCATAATAGGAAATCTTCTTCTCAAGCCTCTGATTCATCTGACGGAAGACCACGTCCATATTCTCTTCATTCACGATCAGATTCAGAAAATCATTGCGGACCATGGAATAATCGTTCACATCTGCCGCCTGGATATTCTCTTCATACAGAAGGTTGATGATCGGATTCAGGATCTCGATATAAGACACGTCTGTTCTTGCCTGGATCAGAGGAAAACGATTCTCATCACAGATCCTTATGATCTCCGGATCGACCTGCCTGATCCATGTCCCGATGTAGCACAGCACCAGCCCGCAGCACCCGTATTCGATCAGTGTTTCGATCACGATCTTCTGCTGCTTTACATTGTCACAGATCGCATAGAACGATGTAATATAGAGCTGATTCTTAAGAACCCACCGGGAAATACTTCCTTCCGCCACCTCCAGCACGCTGATGCTCTCGATGGGCGTATCCAGTCCCGTCTGCCCGGCTACCACGACAGCGCCGAACAGGCCGCCGAACTTCAATGCCTCTCTGATCGTTAATGCCACTTGGTTCTCTCCTTTCCGCCTTAAATGCTATTCCTCTTTACCTGCTCCTGCCGGATGATCCGCTGGATACTCTTTTCCGCCAGATAATATTTCTTTGCCAGCTCCTTATTCGACCTTCCCGCCAGATGATCCATGTAGATCCTTGCGTTCCTCCTGGCAAGCTCTATCTTTATATTCGTCTTTTCTCCCCATGCCTTCTTCTCTTCCTCTTTCTTTGGGATATAGACTGCGGCGCCGTCCACATATTGCTGTAATTGTTCGATCAGTTCCTGTGGCAAGATCTCTGCCGCACGTATGTAATCCATCTTATGCACCTCCCTGATAACACTGATATCTGACTATCCCTTCATCATTCACTGTACATATCAGGATTCTTTCACTGTTCCACTTTGCAATTGCTGAAGCAGCCCTTCTATCTTCTTGTTGTATTCCAGCTCTTTCTGATAGAATGCGTACACAGACCCTAACGCATTCGGCGGGCTGACCTGGCATTTTCCCTGTTGGATCATAGATAAGACATATTCCGTATACTCCGTTTCACTTTGTGCCTGCTTCAGATAATTGCCGGAAAATGTAAAGTCTCCCCCTTTCGATTGTCCATGATCAGGTATGAGCATAGACGTACAAGGCGGTATCTTACGGATATACTGTCTCTTCACTTCTTCATCCGTAAGGACTTTCATATCCGCCAGACGCTTCAAAAGGTCTTTATATTCCTCCTTCATCATATCTTCCACATCATAGCTCTCTTTCAATTCCCGGATCTGTTCTTGCGAAAGCACCCCCGTACCTTCACACTCCCAGTCCACATCATAATCCGAAGAAAATCCTGCCGCTTCCGCCAGTGTCTTGTTCCCGAATACCCCCGACTTCGTCTCTGCCTTCTCAAACAAAGTGTGTTCTTTCTTCGCACCAAACTGAAGCCGTCTCAGGCTCTGGGAAAATAATTCACTCTCTACTTTTTTCCGAAAGAGTTCCGCCTGCTTCTTATGATCCTCTGTCTGTGTCAAAATGTCATTATTTTTAAGTCCTGCTACATTCATGATATTCCCATTACCTTCTGCACGGATTGAATCATCGAAAATTCATTCCCGCATACAAAAGCGCTCAGTTAATCCGTCATTCATAACTGATGTTATTCTCTCCCGAGTCCATAACAATATACCTTCTTAATTCAATCAATGCATTCCTTTCCATTTGATTTTATGAGGAATCGTCCGTCTGCCCCACCCTCTCTGTTTCTCTTTTCCGCCGCCCTCCTTCTCTCATTCATTCTTTATGGATACGCTGTACGGTAGATACCCCATTTTTATATTGTATCATGTCGTACGCAGAAACACAGAACAAATTTTTTCTAAATTAAGAATGTGCCAGACACCACTTAAGTGTGCTGACACATTCTTCGGTTAATTCGCGCCTTCCCTGCGGATCATCCTCATGATCAGATCTACCGACCCCTGAATCCCATAACTCGCACTGTTGATACAGAGATCGTAATTCTTCGCCTTCCCCCAGTTACGCCCGGTGTAATATTTATAATACTTGATATGCGCCTTATCAAGCTTCGCCAGCAAATGCCTCGCCTTCTTCTCATTCTCCACGCCGCGCACCTCCATAACCCGGTGGATCCGCTGTTCCAGGGGCGCCGTAATGAAGATGCTGATATGAGGGATCCGGTTATTAGTCAGGATCGCGTCCGCGCACCGTCCCATCACGACAAAATCCTCTTTCTTCGCCATATCGCACAGTAAGTCGCTCTGGTTGAAGAACACGGCGTCCTTCTTGGGCAGTCCGTGGTAGCGGTTGAATTCCCGGAACTTCTCTTTCAGGGTTGACTTCGGCGCCGGCGCAAATGCTGGTATCTCATTCAGATACTGACGGCGGTCCTTCCCATCCTTCTTATAAGGATAGCCTCCCCGGTCCATCACCGACTCCTTCTCTGCCTCCAGACGCTTTAACACCTCGTCAAATATCTCCACATCATAATAGTTGATCTTCAAAGTATCCGCCAGTGTGAACCCGATCTCGCTGCCGCCGCAGCCGTAGGTACGTCCGATACAGATGATCAGATGATCGTTTTTTGAAAAACGCGACTGCAGGTTCAGCATATTAAGCTGTGCGATCTTCTGATCCAGGATATCCCCTTTGATAAAACTGGTCGGAAGCTCCGTCACTTCTTTCAATATCTCATCATACTTTCTCATTATACCGCGCCTTGTCGACCGATCCGGGATCGTCCGCGCCATGTTGCTGATCAGCGCCAGTTCACTTCTCAGGATATACGCCTGATTCCGCTCATGCATCATCCGCACGGTCTCTTCGATACAGTCTTCCTTCTTCCCGTTGAATACACGTCCAAGCGCCGAGCCCAATTCTCGGTAGACTTCTTCATCCAGATCATAGATCCGTCCGGCAAGCTCTCTTAGATTCTTCTCTTTATTTGAAAAATTCTCCATCTTAGCAGCTCCTCCTTATCTGAAAAATATGAACGTATCCAACAGGAACACCGGAACCAGTACCATCAGCGACCACCCGATATACCGGAAGAATGACGGCATATGGATACCATTTTCATCCGCGATCGCCTTCACCATGAAGTTCGGCGCATTTCCGATATACGTGTTCGCTCCCATGAACACCGCTCCGCAGGAGATCGCCGTCAGCACCTTCACAGGCACTACCCCCAGAGTTGTGACAAGCCCGTCCGCGAAACCGCTTGCCCCGGCCGTCGTCAAGAACACCAGATAAGTAGGCGTATTGTCGAGGAAGCTTGAGAGCACGCCTGTCGTCCAGAACATCTGGTAAGGCTCCGTGATCCCAAGATCCGCGCCCATTCCCTTCAAGATCGCAAGCGCCGGCTGCATGGTGATGAAGATTCCGATAAATAAGACCCCGACTTCCTGTATCGCTCCCCAGGTGAAATGATTCTTCTTACGGATCACCGGGTCCGTCGTCCGAAAGGAAAGAAACGCGGCAAGCAGTATAACCGCGATCTCAATGATCGCCGGATAACTTAAGAGCACTTCCCCGAAGATATGTATCCCCCGGACATTGCCCTGGGCATCCTGAAAAAACGGCTGATCCGGCAGGATTCCGCTTAGGACTACCGCCGCCACGATCATCACAAGGAAGATCAGGTTATGAAGCCCGCGAAGCTGGATCTTCGTCCCCGGTTTACTGATGTCCGGTTTGCGTCCCCTTGCCATATCACGGCAATACCGTTTCCTGTCGATAAAGTAGAAGATCGTAAGAAGCGCCGCCATGTTAAACAGCATGATCGGGAACAGGTGCAGGCTCCAGAAGAAGGGAACCCCTCTGGAAAATCCCATCAGCAGCGGAGGATCTCCGATCGGCGTCAGGCATCCTCCAATATTGGATACCAGAAAGATAAAAAACACCAATATATGCGAACGGTTTCTGCGCCATGCGTTCATCTTGATGACCGGACGGACCATCAGCATACTGGCGCCCGTCGTCCCGATCCAGCTGGACAGCAGCGTTCCTATCGTAAGCAGGATGATATTTACCCTGGGAGAACCCGCCAGATCTCCCTCCATGGTGATATTTCCGGCTACGCAGAACAGGCCGAACAGCAATACGATAAAGGTCAGATAGTCGTTGACCAGACACTCAAGAACCGTCTCTGCCGCCCTCCCCGCTCCGAACAAGAACCCGAAAGGCAGGATGAAGAGAAGCGACCACCCCGCAACCACCAAGGGCTGATGGGATTCCCACCACTCACCCTTTATCAGCGGCAGCACTGCGATACAGAACAGAAGCCCTGCAAACGGAATACAGAGCCACAGCGGTACCGCCGCCTTCACCTCCGCAGATCCCTCTGCCGCTAATGCAGTCAGCGGGCTGCAGGCAAGCAGGACAAAGAGGCTTCCGATATAAGCAATACTTTTCTTTAACATAATATCCCCCTCTTGTGAAAGATTTATCAAATCACTAGTATACTGACACATTATAATCAAATGCATTTTCAGAATCAAGTACAAAATGTACCAATTCTTGTCACTTATTGTCCGAAGGAACTATACAATTTGAAGAAAAGCTTCAAATACGATCCGTACTATGCTACAATATGGAGGATCATTTGCAAATATTATATATTAGGAAGGAACATTTTATTATGTCTGAAAACCATAGACAACCGCGCCCCGCATTTCACGGGAGCGATATTGAACAGATTGAGAAATATTACGGGATCCCCAAAGAAACCATCGTAAAATTCGGCGCCAACGTAAACCCTCTGGGCTTGTCGGATTCCGTACGCAGCTCCTTATCCGAGCATCTGGACATCATCACCAGTTATCCGGACAGAGATTATCGAAGCCTCAGGCAGGTGATCGCCGCCTACTGCGGCACGGATATGGAGTATGTTGTTACCGGCAACGGCTCCACCGAGCTGATCTCCCTGCTGATCGGCCAGCGGAAGGCACGCCACGCACTGGTGATCGGACCTACCTACTCGGAGTATGCAAGAGAGCTGTCCCTTACAGGCGGCAGGATCTCCCACTATTATCTGGATGAAACCCGGGATTTCCGGTTAGACATGGGTGATCTTAAGAATACGCTTACAGATGATGTGGATTTCCTGATCCTGTGTAATCCCAATAACCCTACTTCGTCCGCTCTTACCCTGGACGAGCTGCGCGCACTTGCCGCACTTTGCCGGGAACGAGGTATCTTCATCATGATCGACGAAACTTATGTCGAATTCGCTCCGTCTGTGGAAGAAATCTCCGGAATCCCTCTGGTATCCGAATTCGACAACCTGATGATCATCCGCGGCGTATCCAAGTTCTTCGCCGCTCCCGGTCTTCGGCTGGGCTATGGCATGACCAGTAACCGACAGTTCCTAGAGGAATTAAAGAAACACCAGAACCCCTGGTCGCTGAACAGCATCGGGGCATTCGCCGGAGAGCTGATGCTGGAAGATACGGAATATATCCGCCAAACAAGAGAACTGATCCTCTCGGAGCGTTCCAGGTGCCTTGACACATTGAAGAGCTTCCCATATGTGAAAACCTATCCTGCCTATGGGAATTTCATCCTGCTAAAGCTTTTGAAAGAAGGGCTGACTTCCTTCGATGTGTTCGAACATGCCGTCCGGCAAGGCATGATGATACGGGACTGTTCCTCCTTCGAAGGGCTTCCGGGGGAATATGTGAGATTCTGCATCATGAATCCGGAAGATAACACACGGCTTCTCCGATGTCTTGGGGAATTACTGGCTTAAGGTGAATACTTGGCGAAGGAAAAGGGCTGCTGCGAAATAACCGCAGCAACCCTCTCTTTACTTCAAGATCTCCTTCAACAGCTCCATCAACTTCGGAATATCGATCGGCTTGGCGATATGCCCGTTCATCCCCGCTTCAAGCGCCGCCTTCCTGTCCTCATCAAAGGCGTTTGCCGTCATTGCAATGATCGGAATACCCGCGATCTTCTGATCTTCAAAACTTCGGATCCTTCTTGTTGCTTCATATCCGTCCATGATCGGCATCTGGATATCCATCAGAACCAGATCGTACTGTCCGGCTCCGGCAGCTTCAAGCCTCTCTACGGCGACCGCTCCGTCATCTGCCACATCGACGGTAAATCCTGCCTCTTCAAGAATCTCCACCGCGATCTCCTGATTCAGCTCGTTATCCTCAACCAGGAAGATCTTCCTGCCCTCGAATGAGATCTCCTCTTCCTGCATGGACAGATCCGCTTCTGTATCTATAAACGGCGACTCCAGGATCCCCCGAAGCTCTGATAAGAAGATCGGTTTGGAGCAAAATGCCGTGACGCCTGCATTTCTTGCTTCTTCTTCTATATCGGACCAGTCATATGCCGTCAGGATGATGATCGGCTTCTCATCTCCGATGATCCCCCGTATCCTTCTCACCACTTCAACACCATTCATATCCGGCATCAGCCAGTCAATAATATACGCGGCATACTCGTCATCCTGTTCTACCGCAAGCCGGGTACGCAGTACCGCCTCTTTCCCGGAAGTCGTCCAGTCAGGGCGCATCCCGATCGTAGACAGCATCTTGGTAACACTGGAACAAGTGTTGAAATCATCATCCACAACAAGCGCCCGGAGCTCTTTCAGCTGCGGGATCACTTCTTGTCTGACCGAACCAGAGCTAGTCTTAAAGAGCAGCTCAACGGTGAACGTCGAGCCTTTCCCCTCCTCACTCTCTACCGAAATCTTTCCACCCATCATATCCACTATATTCCTGGTGATCGCCATCCCAAGCCCGGTTCCCTGGATCCCGCTGACGGTACTGGTCCTCTCTCGCTCAAAAGGTTCGAAGACATGCTTCTGGAACTCTTCGCTCATCCCGATCCCCGTATCCTTCACCTGGAACTCATAAGCCGCGAATCCCTCGGGAGCATTCCCCTTCTGGATGATACGCACCCCGACGACTCCGCCCGGTTTTGTAAACTTCATTGCATTACTCAGAAGATTCAGAAGAACTTGATTCAGCCTGAGTTTATCACACAAAACATGTTCATTGACCACATCGTCCGTATCAATAAAGAACTCCAAACGCTTAGCCGTAATATCCGCCTGCACGATCGTCTTCAGATCATGCATGATCTCCGGAAGCGAAGCCTCTTTCTCCTCAATCTTCACCTTGCCGCTCTCGATACGGCTCATATCCAACACATCATTGATCAGGCTCAGCAGATGATTGCTGGACGTTGTGATCTTAGCCAGGTAATCCTGCACCTGTTCGGTATTATCAATATGTGCCGCCGCAAGGGATGTAAATCCAATGATGGCATTCATCGGCGTCCGGATATCATGGGACATATTATTCAGGAATGTCGTCTTCGCTTTGTTGGCGTGCTGTGCCGCCGCCAATGCATCCTGCAGGTTCGTCTTCTGCTTCTCCAACTGCTCTTCCATCCGCTTCTCGTCATCTATATCAACAAATAAGCCGATAAAAGTGATCGGCGATCCGTCTTCACGCCTGGACAGCCTGCCGGCGGCATGGAACCATCTCCATCCGCCATGACGGGTAAGAAGCCTGTATTCTACATCATATGTTTTTTTCCCGGTATAATCTTTTACCGTATCCCAATACTCTTTGAGCACCCATGCCTTATCTTCCTTATGCAGCAGATCCGACCAGGATTCCAGCTTGTCCGGAAAATCTGCCTTACTCTCATATCCTATCATCTCACGGAAAGCATCCGTCCATGTACAGGAAATCATCTCCGCTTTCTCGTCAAACTCCATACTCCATCTGCCGGACCCCATTGCCGTATGGATATTCTCCATATCCGTCTGTTCCCGCTCGATCATAGCGTAAGCCGCCCGGATCCGTTTCCCGTCTGCTTTCTCCTGCTCTAGCAGGATCCTTGAATTTCTTCTCGACTGATAAATGATCCCAAGGAATACCACGAGCATTGCGACTACCGTAATGACGATCTGTACAATACCGTTATGCATCATCTCCTCGCTGATGGAACTGATCTGGTCACTGATCACATTATTTCGGATCAGGATCGTCAGCATCCAGTCGGTTCCTTCTACCGGAACATAACAGAGGTCTTCCGCCGTATCCGAGTATGTAAATGATATCTGTCCCCTGCTGCCGTTTGCGAAGTCTTCTTTCAGCTTTTGATAGTCTGTTTCCTTCTCCATCACAGCCTCTTCAAGCGCGGAGAGCACATTCTTTCCTGCCGTCAGATAACCGAAATCATCATTGGTCAGACTTTCGCCGTTGCGGTAATATAGATTACAGTAAGTCTCGTTATCGCTTGCCTGCAGGGTCAGGGAACTTAACATATCGGCTATATTGATCTGTATGAAGCACACCTTGATCTGCCTTCCCTGAAAGTAAATGCCTTCCACCGGCATTGCCAGGATCACCTGCTTCTTTGCTCCGTAGAGATTCGCCGTACTGATCACAGGCTCCGTCAGCTCTTCCGCCAGAAATGCATATCGGCTAAGCCCCGACGTCGTGCTGTGCTGCGCATAGACGATCCCGTCCTCATCCACCATCGCAAACTTATCCACCCCAAACAATCTCCTGGTATTCCCAAGAAAACTGCGAAGCGTTTCTTCTGATTCCAGGTCAGAATCTTCCAATACATCCAACGCCTTCTCTATGTGCCTGAAATTATTATTCAACTCTTCGGAAACTACCCGCGCCCTTCTGCCGGCTAGTTCATCCAGATAGAATTCACTGACTCTGCTCACCGCCTGGTCCGTGCCGATCCGCGCACTCTTCGATATCCATAATGTCGTAATGATAAGAACCGCCGCGATCGTGATCCCGCCCCATATAGCGTATGCAATTGTCTGTCTCTTCTGCTTTTCGTTTATATTAATCTGCTGTGATCGTCCCATTTCCTGCTCCTTAATCAATTACACCAAACAGCATCTGCAGCGTTGCCGCAGCATCTTTTTTATAAATAATCGTTGTAGACTCTTCCGTCTTCTCCGGATAAAGCTCTCCCGGAAGACATCCGTCCGCGATCTTGACAGCCACTTGAACGGTATCAAAACCGATCGAATAACAATCCTGCACCCCCAGAGCATAGATGACATCATCCCTGAGATACCGGAGCGCTTCCTGGTCATGGTCCATTCCCACAATTACGATCTCATCCTCTCTCCCCGCTTCAAGAACCGCCCTTGCCGTACCGACCGGATTACTCATATTACAGCAGACAAACCCTGCCAGATCCTTATACCGCGCCAGAAATTCCTGTGCGTATTGATAGGATAACTCTACGCTGTCTTCATCATATGCGATCTCCACGATCTCCATATCCGGATACTTAGCGATCACATCCTGTGCGCCCCTTGCCCGTTCCTCATGGCACGGCGCCCCCTTTGTCCCCACCAGGACCGCTATCTTTCCCTGATATCCAAGCTTCTCACAGAGGACTTCCGTAAGATCAGCGCCGTCTTCATAATTATGTGTATTCCCGACATAGGCAATACGGTTACAGCCATCCTCACGGTCGGCATCCGAACTTGAAAATGTCATGATCTTCTGTCCGCTCTCTAAAAGCCCGTTGATCACAGGCGTGACTACAGTCACATCCGCTACGTCCACTCCGATCACATCAAAACCTTTTGCCGAAGCATCGGTCAGACGCTGGATCTGATCCTGTGCAGACACCGCTTCAGGCGCAAGATACTCATAATTAATGATGATCCCCGCTTTCTCATACTCCTTTGCCGCATCCTCGATCCCGATGGCAACCGCATCCCACCACGGATGGACCACCTTGTAGGTAAGACAGAGATTATATTCCTTCTTAAGCGGCTGATAACCGTCCAGCTCATGGTCAAACTCAACCGCATGCGCCGCCTCTTCGCTGAATACGCCGTCCTCCCCCGTGTCTGCCGTATCTTTATCCTCTGCTTCTTTATATACATTCACTCCCCCCGAACTCTGTCCGTCCTTCGTTGAGGGGGGATTCTCATCCCTGTCCGTCTTTTTACAACCGCTTATTCCCAGACAGCAGCCGCAAACTGTCATACCGATCAAGACATATAGGAAAACTCTGCTTTGCACTTTCCGATTCCCCATATATCTTCGCTTGTCCCCCGTACCCTCGGATCTCTTTCCAAACATAGCCGCACCTTCCCCTCCCTTACTCTGCCTAAGCGCATCTGCAGCAGATCGTAGAAATGAATTCCAAACACACTAAAATCTGTTCCAATACAGCACGCTCAATTCTTCCGGAAAGATAATCCCTCAAGATCAGCCATCACAGGCAGAAGATGGGCTATACAGGAACAGCCGCAACCGTTTTCAATGCGAATATTATACCACAAGAATACCAAAAACTCTACCTCTGAAAGCATAAGATTTTACTACAAAACAGGAATCGGTCACTGACCGATCCCTGTTTTCCTGACGTATATTCCATTCTCCCTGGCAAATCCCATCTTCATCAGGTACGCCGTATGTGTATCTGATCCCTTCTCCGAATATGTAAGGGTGTGGATCCCTTTTGCCGGCAGGATTCCCATTGCAGCACACTACATATGCCTGATCCAGCGCCGGAGAGGCTCCTGCAAAGCCCGGGAAGAACTTCCCCCACCATTTCAATGACCATAGAGACGTTCATATTTAGTACCCGCTTCCTGCATCCGTGTTCTTCATGATCTTAACCAATCTGCTTGTTCCAAGCCTGTCTGCGCCAAGCCGCATGAATTCTTCCGCATCGTCAAAAGAGGAGATCCCGCCTGCCGCTTTTATCTTCACCTCTTTGCCGACATGCTTTCTCATCAGCTCCACATCGGCAAAGGTTGCTCCGCCTGATGAGAATCCCGTAGACGTCTTGATATATTCCGCCCCCGCATTCGTAACGATCTCACACATCTTGATCTTCTCTTCTTCCGTAAGCAGACAGGTCTCGATGATCACCTTCAGGATCTTCTTGCCGCACGCCTCATGGATCCGGCAGATCTCGTCTTCGACCTCCTGGTATCTCTTATCCTTCAGATATCCGATGTTGATCACCATGTCGATCTCATCCGCCCCGTTCGCAATGGCATCCTCCGTCTCACAGACCTTCACGGCTGTCGTACTGTATCCGTTGGGGAACCCGATCACCGTGCAGATGGGCAGCTTCCCTTCGACATATTCTGCCGCCTGCTTCACATAAGCCGCCGGAATACACGCGGACGCCGCCTCGTACTTTACCGCGTCGTCCAGGATCTGCCGGATCTCCTCCCATGTGGCAGTCTGGCTTAACAATGTATGATCAACAATTTTTAGAACTTCTCTTTTTTCCATATTAATCTCCTTTTCTTTCTATCTCTTTCCATTTGTTTATACCTGGCAGATCCTCCGCATCTTTGCTCCCGCGAATCCATCTATCAGAAAAGCGAAACGATACTGACCAACAATGCGCTCATGATACTGACAAATACTCCGCCAATCATGGACTTGAAGACCAACCGTGAAATGGTGCCCCGCTTCTCCGGGCAGAGCACTCCGATCCCGCCGACACACATCCCCATACTAGAGAGATTGGCGAACCCGCAAAGAGAGATCGCGCAGATCATTCCCACTCTTGGCTCCAGATCGCCGAGCCTCCCGGCGAGATCTGCAAAAGCAATGAATCACCATCTGCATACCTGTCGACGCGCCTTCGGCAAGGGCGTCAATGGCATTCGAATTATTTCCTTTGTTATCCATCTTAACATCCGTGATGGATTTGATCTGCTCTGTCTGCGGATAGATGATCTTGGAAACCATGATGCTGCCGATCGGAACCAGCGCACTTGCGATCAACAGATATTCCATCGGAATTCCCAGTGCATGATATCCGCCCAATATAGACGCGGACATACTGCCCATTCCGGAAACCAGTATCACAAAGATCTCACTCTCTGTCAGATCCTTCAGATATTTGCTGACCAGGATCGGACTGTCCGTGTACCCTAGGAACATATTGGCAACCGCAACAAAGCTTTCCACCTCCGTGGTCCCCATGATCTTCCCTACGCCTTTACCGATCCATTTTACGATAAAACCGATCACGCCAAGATAATACAGCAGTCCGACCAGAGCCGATACAAATATAATATTCCCCAGACTCTGGACAATAAATACACTCATCTTAGAACGATCGAAGAGATCTCCGAATACAAAAGTCAATCCTTCATTTCCGCAATTGATGACAGCCGTCAACCCGTTCGACAAAACTGTGACGATCTTCTGTCCCAGCGGGATCTTAACGAGAACTGCACCCCCGGAATCTTTCCGCGAGCCTATATTATTTTCTCAAGAACAGAACTCCCAATGGTTCCATCCGGCATATCAAGCCCAAAATTGTCTGCGATCGTCGCGCCTACCACCCCGAAGGTCTGTGCGTCCTCAAGCTTCCCATATCCCTCCATCGCCGGAGAATACGCAAGGAACGGAACTCTTTCTCTCGTATGGTCGGTGCCAGTATGTGTCGGATCATTGCCGTGATCTGCTGTAATGATCAATAGATCCTCTTCTCCAAGCAGGTCTAATAACTCTCCCAGTTTCGTGTCGAACCTCTCCAGCTCCCGCGCATAGCCCTTCACATCGCGGCGGTGTCCCCACAACGCGTCAAAATCTACCAGATTCACATAGCAAAGCCCTTCAAAATCCTTCTTTGCGATCTCGATGGTCTGCTCCATCCCGTGTACGGAGCTTTTGGATTTGTTCGATTCCGTAAGTCCTTCTCCGTCAAAGATATCAAAGATCTTTCCCACAGAGATCACATCAAGCCCGGCGTCTTTCAGTACGTTAAGCGCGGTTCTCCCGTAAGGTTTCAGCGCATAATCGTGGCGGTTGCTGGTACGCTTGAACTCGCCCTTCTTCCTGCCCACATACGGCCTTGCGATCACACGCCCGACCTTCCACTCGTCCTTCATGGTGATCTCACGGGCAATCTCACAGCAGCGGTACAGTTCTTCCAATCCGAAGGTCTCTTCATTTCCGCAGATCTGAAGAACCGAATCTGCCGATGTGTACACGATCATATGTCCCGTGGCGATCTCTTCCTCCGCAAGCTCTTCTAGGATCTCCGTTCCACTGGCGCTCTTATTTCCGATGATCACACGGCCCGTTCTCTCCGACAGTTCATCCAGCAGCTCCTTGGGGAATCCGTTCTCCGTAAATGTCTGAAACGGCTTCGTAATATACAGCCCCATCATCTCCCAATGGCCGGTCATCGTGTCCTTCCCGGTGCTTGCCTCCCCCAGATAAGTGTAGTATCCAAGCGGCCTTTCTGCCGGTTCCACCTGTTTGAGCGGATGCAGGTTCGCCATTCCGAGCTTCTGAAGATTCGGAATATGAAACGTATCCATCCGCTGCGAGATATGTCCAAGCGTGTCGGTTCCCGCATCGCCGTAATCCGCCGCATCCGGCAGCGCCCCCGCGCCGAGCGAATCCACCACAATGGTAAATATTCGTCTGTATCTCTTCATTCTTATACCCTCTTTCTTATCTCTTTCTTATCTCTTTCTTATCTCTTTCTTATCTCTTTCTTATCTCTTTATCTCTCTCGGAAAATCTCGCGTCCGCCTATAAACTTAGCCGCTATGTGACGGTCTTCGGCAAGATAGATCAATCGCTCCAGGCGTTCTCTCACACGCAGTTCCTGGGGACTTCTGATCGAAGAATCATCCATCACCACCGCGTCAAATTCATATCCTTCCTCGAAGCTGCCCGCCTTGCCAAAGAACTCTCCGCCGCCTTTTGTCGCCAGGTAGAATACCTCCTCCACCGTAAGCGGCGCCACGGACTGGTCATACAGCCTCCACCTCAGCTTCGAGCACTGGACTGCCGCCGCCATTGCTTTGAATATGGACAGGGAGGATCCCGCCGCGATATCCGTACCTAACCCCGCCCGGATCCCTCTCTCCAGGTATAATTTCACAGGCGCCGCACCCGAAACCAGATTGGCGTTAGACTCCGGACAATGGGCGACGAATACCCCGCGCCTCTTCATCAGGTCCATCTCTGCCTCCCCGCTGTGAACGCAGTGCGCCATGACCGCAGGGCAGGAATTCCCGAACAGCCCGTACCGGTCATAGGATTCTCCGTAGAATTCTGTCCCGGGACAGAGCTCCTTCACCCACGCGATCTCTCCTAAGTTCTCCGACAGATGCGACTGCACCGGCAGATGATATCTCTTCTGCAGCCCGGATAATTTCTCTAACAGCTCATCCGTACACGAGGGCGTGAACCGGGGCGTCAGGATTGGCATGACATGCTTGAAGTTCCGGCTGTCATGCAGCCATCTCTGTGTATCCCCGGCTGACCTTTCGGCGTTTTCTTCACACAGATACTTCGGACTGTTCCTGTCCATGTTCACCTTCCCTACGTATGCCGTGATCCCCGCGTTCTCCAGCTTCTCCATCAGCAGAAGCGTCGCGTCCGCATGGATCGTTCCGAAGACGCACGCCCTGGTCGTCGCGCTGTTTCTTAGATCCTCCGCGAAAATGTCATATGCCCTCCCGGCATAATCAAGATCTGCATATTTGGCTTCTTCTACAAATGTATGCGTGTTCAGCCAGTCGATCAGCTCCAGATCCATCCCCAGCCCGCGGAACGGATACTGCGGCGCATGCACATGCAGATCCACCAGTCCGGGAATGACAATCTTATTCTCATAATTGTAACACGGAAAGGCTTCGTAACTCTCCGGCAGCGACTCATAGACGCCTGCGCTTTTGCCGTCCCTGCATACAACATAGCCGTTCTCTACTATGCAGAGTTCTTTCCTTGTCCTGCTATAGCAGATATTTCCTTTTATCACATAGTTTCTCATTACTGCCGCACTTCCTCTTGGTTGTTATTTCTACATATTTGTGACGATCATAGTAACCAGTTCTTTGAAAGACTTCGCCACACGGTCCGCCGTCTCCTGCACCTCTTTGTGATTCAGTTCCTGCTTTGACAGCCCTGCCGCCATGTTGGTGATACAGGAGATCCCGCCGATCTCCATTCCCATATGGCGCGCCGCCATTGCCTCGCATGCCGTACTCATCCCGACTGCGTCGCCGCCCCAGATCCTTGCAAGGCGTACTTCCGCCGGAGTCTCATAATTCGGGCCGGTGAACTGTACATAGACGCCTTCCTTGATGTCGATCTTACACTGCGCCGCACATTTCCGGATCACACTCTGCAGACGCACACTGTATACCTCGCTCATATCCGGGAACCGGGTTCCTAATTGGTCCATGTTCGGTCCGATCAGCGGACTTGGTACTCCGGTTGTAATATGGTCTGTGATCAGCATAAAATCTCCCGGCTTATAAGTGTCGTTCACACCGCCTGCCGCGTTGGTAAGGAGAATCTTCTTCGCGCCGAGCATTCCCATCAGGCGGGTCGGGAGAACCACATCGGACATGGGATATCCTTCATAATAATGTACGCGTCCCTGCATGATCACAACAGGGGTTTCCTCCACATATCCGAATACGAACCTGCCCTTGTGCCCTTTCACCGTCGACACCGGAAAACCTTCGATCTCGGTATATTCAATGGTATCTACGATCTTGATCTCGTCCGCGTAATCGCCTAACCCGGAACCCAGGATCAAAGCAACCTCCGGTTTGAAATCAATCTTTTCTCTTACACTGGCTACACATGTCATTAATTTGTTATACATCTCTTCACATCCCTTTCTCTGTTCATTAAAATTTTTCTTTTTACCGCACAATACATAATAACTCAGAACTATGTTGTAAATAAATTATACATAATTTTCATTCTTTTCAAAACGACATCTGTCGTATTTGTTGAATTTTTATAATTTTAGGACATATGCACAAAAATATATACACATTTTTAACTACTTTTCACAAAAACCTTGATTAAAAAATAGAAGGGGCTGTCGGGAAATAGATAGTCCAATGCATGGGAGGCGGCGATACATGTGTATCGTCGCCTCCATTAAAATTAATGATAAAATAGAAAAAAGATGGCTAACGACAACCATCTTTTCTCCGTTACATGTTATAATGTAACTATGAAAAACCATAATTATTATAACGAATTTTTTGAATTAGGGCAACAGAAAATTAACTTTAATTTCTTCGAATTGAGTTTACCCGATGACGATCCAGTCTATACCCTTAAAAAAGTTTTGGAGGATTTAAATTTTTCAAGTTTGTTAGCTTGTTATTCATCTAAGGGAAGAAGCGGGTACAACCCAATTATGATGTATTCTTTAGTTACCTACGCAAACATGCGTGGTGTCCGGGCTGTTGACCGCATTGTTGAATTATGCGAAAGGGATCTTGCTTTTATCTGGCTTGCCAAAGGCGAGAAACCAAAACGGGATGCATTTTATGCTTTTAAAGGCGATAAACTTACAGGTGAAGTATTAGACGACCTGAATTATCAATTTATGCGCTGTTTAGAAAAAGAAGGCCTTGTTACACTAAAAGAACTCTACATAGATGGGACAAAAATAGAAGCAAATGCGAACCGGTATACGTTTGTATGGCGGGGAAGCATCAATTATCACCTTGCCAGACTTTTGGATACGATAGACGCCCTTTATGCACGATACAATACCCTGTTGAATGAATATGGATATGGAGAAAAATATGAACTTGGAAACGTCCGGATGTTTATTATCGAAGGGATGGACAAAGTCCGGGAAGTGATCAAAAAGAACCGGGAATATAAACTGACCAAGCACAAAAAACTTCCAAACAATACCATCATAGAGATTGATAACTGTTCGCCGTTGGAGCTGTTACAGCTCCAGACCGGCCTGTTGAAGATTGCAGAAGGGGAAGGGATCTCTTTTGTAAACGGTAAGGGAAAAAGGAAACCTGAGCTCCAGCAGCTTTATGAAGAGATAGAGGTTTGCGGCGAGCGTCTGATGGGATATAAGCAATGCTTTGAGATCATGGGGAAAGACCGGAACAGTTATTCAAAAACGGATGTGGAAGCCACATTTATGAGGATGAAAGAGGACCATATGAAGAATGGCCAGTTAAAACCAGCCTATAATGTACAGGTGGCTATAGAGAATTATTTTATCGTCCACGGATATGTCAGCAATGACAGGACCGATTACAATACATTGATACCAGTTTTGGAAAAACACAGAAAAGCGTTCGGCGATGTCCTTAAGGAAGTAACGGCCGACAGCGGGTACTGCAGTGAGAAAAATCTGCTATATTTGAAGGAGAAAGGAATCGCCAGCTATATCAAACTACAGGATCACGAAAAAAGGAAAACCAAAGCATACAGGGAAGATATCAGTAAGCATTACAACATGGCCTGTGAAGAGTCAGAAGGAGAGAAGTATTATATCTGCCGCGACGGACGGAAGCTTCATCATATCCGGACAGAAAAGAAACAGCAGGAGGGATACAGCCAGGCATTTGAGGTGTACGGATGTGCAGACTGCGGAGGATGTAAACACAAAGAAAAATGTCTTTATAAATACAATGCGGATAAGGACCAGGACAAAAACAAAGTAATGAAGATCAATGAACGATGGGAGGAACTGCAGGCAGAATCTCATGTAAATATCCAGAGCAGAAAAGGGGTCATCAACCGTCAGACCCGGTCGATCCAGACAGAAGGACATTTTGGGGATATAAAAGAAAACGAAAAGTTCCGAAAGTTCAACTACCGCAAGGAAGAAAAAGTGTATAAAGAATTCATGCTGTATGCAATTGGCCGAAATATAAACAAATATCATCGATTCCTTCATGGAAAGTTGAAAAAATACGAAGGAAAAATAGATGAGAAAACAGCATAAAAAAGAGTTCGTAAAAAAGAAAACGGATGTTTTTTTTGTGTGCATAAAAATAATAAAGAAGAGATAAAACGAAGAGGATAAGAAGAACCCCTCGGGGAAATAGATGTGATAAATCACAGGATTCCCAAGGGATTCTTCTTTTTGTTCTAAAAAGGGGAAAAATCGCTATTTCCCGACAGCCCCATTGCTTGCCGCTTGTTTAAACGGTTGGAAATTTGCGATATTCTCGTGGCAGGACATTGAAAAATGACTTAAACGCTATTGAAAACTTGCTTTGGCTGTCATAACCAACAGCTTTTGCAATTTCTGCAATACTCATCTCAGATTCCCGCAGCATTTTGGCGGCCTGTTCCATGCGGTGTTCTTTGATGTGGGCGGCAATCGAGGTTCCGTAAATGGACTTGAAAGCGGTTTTTAAAGTGGTTGGGTTGATCAGATATTTTCTGGATAGTTCTTCTATCGTGATTCTCTGCTCCATATGCAGGGTCAGTTGGTCGTGGATTTCCCGGATAATGCGAATCTGCTCAGTTTTATATTCGGATAACCGCTGGCTGGAGGTAAGTTCTGTTTTGCCAAGATAAAGAAGCAGTTCCATAGTCTTTATTTTCTGATAAGACAGTTTCAATTCTTCTGGTTGGTTGAAAAATGCAGAAAAAATACTTTCTGTCTGTTCATTTCCGGCAAGAAAAACAGGAGAGTCATTCCTGCAAAATTTTTCTGGTAATATAGTTTCAAAGATATTGCTGCCTTTTAACAGTTCAGGCGGATAATCGGAAACTTCCTGTAAATCAATATAGATGGAAAGCCCCTGGTATATACCGCTTGGAAAGGTAAGCACAGAATCCGTACAGGCTTTCATGGTATGCAGGGAGAAATCGCCCGGATTCAGATAAATGCGGTTTCCGTTTTTCATCTCCCACATAAGCTGTCCGGATTTGCAATAGTTGATTTGAATGATGTGTGGCATAGCTTTATGGTGTACGGAAAAAGAATCAGACGAAAATGTCAGATAGCATAATTCTATACCAGGATAAAGCGGAATAGCTGTGCTTGCAGGCTTTTGCTGAAAACTCTCCACATCATTTTTTATTCGTATCAGTTCATCATTCATAGAGCGGCCCTCACAATTCAGGACAGGTGATTTCCATAACCTGTTCAATCATCTGATGCAGCAGTCGGCCTTGTTCCGTATCTGCGGCTCGATAATATACTTCTTTTCCTTCACGTCGGCAAACAATCAGACCGCTGTTTTTCAATGGTCTGAGATGATGTGACACTGCCGGGCTTGACATATGGAGCATGTCTGAAATATTAAGAACACATTCCTCCTGGTGGCAGAGAAGCCAGAAAATGCGGATTCTGGTGGTGTCGCCAAGTTGTTTGAAAACTTCCGCTACGGTTTGGAAATAATCTACATGGTCTAATTGCTTTTGGATAAGTACTGTCTGCTGTCCTTCTCCATGTTGGTGTGGTAATTTCATATTGTCCATATTGTTTTCCTTTCTTTTTCACTTGTATTTCGCCTAAATGGAAATACTTTTCGCCTATTTGGGAGGGAATGCACCAGAGTTATTGACGATTGCTTTCATGTGTATTATACTGCAACCATGATGATTAAACAAGTGCTTAATCACTGAATTTTAAAATAACAAGGAGGACGTAACAATGAAAAAAAATCGGATACTATCCACAATCTTAGCTGCTGCTTTGTGCACTTCCCTGGCTGCCTGCGGAAAAAGCTCAGAAAATACCGGTAACGCAGCTAACACAGATAATAATACTCTTTCAGTATCTATTTGGGACAACAACCAGCTTCCAGGGCTAAAATCTATTATGGAAGATTTCACCAAAGAAACCGGTATTGCTGTAGATATTCAGGTAGTTCCATGGGATCAGTACTGGACCCTTCTGGAAGCAGGCGCTCAAGGAGGAACCCTGCCAGATGTATTCTGGATGCACTCCAACGAAAGTGAAAGATATATGTCCAACGACATGCTTCTTGACTTAACAGATAAGATCGCAGAAAGTGACCTTATCGATCCTGCAAATTACCCGGAAGATATCTGGGGACTTTACACACATGAAGATAAGTATTACGCAGTACCTAAGGATGTAGACACGATCGCTCTGTGGTACAACAAGACCATGTTTGACGATGCACAGCTCGAGTATCCGACAGCTGACTGGACTTGGGACGATATGTTTGAAGCAGCTAAGAAGCTTACCAAGGACGACGGAAGCCAGTACGGACTTGCTCTCAGGAACGACAACAACCAGGCTGGTTACTACAACATGATCTACGATAACGGCGGATATGTTATCAATGATGACAGAACAGAGTCCGGATGGGATGATCCGAAGACGATCGAAGCTATGGAGATGGTTGAAGAGTACATCAAAGCAGGCGTTATGCCTTCCATGGAGACCATGTCTGAGAACGGTGAAGACGTATTGTTCCAGTCAGGTAAGGTTGCAATGGTACTTCAGGGATCCTGGATGCTGGCAGCTTACAGAGACAATGAATATACTGCTGAGAACTGTGACTGCGTAGAGCTTCCGAAGAGCGCTACAACAGACAGAAGAGTATCCATCTACAACGGTCTTGGATGGGCTGCATCCGCAAGCGGAAGCAACACAGATAACGCATGGAAGCTGATCGAATACTTAGGTTCAGAGGCAGCTCAGAAGAAACAGGCAGAGCTTGGCGTTACAATGTCCGCATACACAGGAACATCTGATGCATGGGCTGATTCCGCAGACTTTAACCTGGAAGCATATCTGAATATGATGGACGACATGGTAATCCGTCCATACTCCAAGTCTACCGTAACATGGGAGAACGAAGACAATGAGATTCTGAAGGAAGTCTACACAGGCAATAAGAGCATGGCTGACGCCTGCAAGGAGATGGCTGACCAGATGAATGAGAAGTTGGCAGAAGAATAGTAACATATTGGGGATTGGTGTTTATACATCTAAACTGTCATTGATAGCTTTTCTAAAATTATGACACAAACACAGCGGGCAGATCTTCGTATCTGCCCGTATAAAAAAAGGAGTGAGTCAAATGACTAATAGCGGAAAGCCTGCGAAAACAGGCAGGGAAAAGAGTGAGTTTCTATGGGGTTGGCTGTTTATTCTTCCGACAGTCATCGGTTTGATCATATTAAATATTATTCCTATATTCCAGACGATCTATCAGAGCTTTTTTAAGACCGGTGATTTCGGAAAGGGTAATATTTTCGTAGGATTTGAAAATTATTCTAAGGTTTTTGGAGACTCTGAAGTATGGCAGTCTCTAATCAACACATTGAAATATGCAGTTGTTGAAGTTCCGTTCTCTATTGCGATCGCCCTTGTTCTGGCAGTTCTGCTGAACAGAAAGATGCGGGGACGTTCCGTATACAGAACGATCATCTTCCTTCCTATGGTTGCGGCTCCGGCGGCAGTTGCTATGGTGTGGAGATGGTTATTCAACTCCGACTTCGGTCTGATCAACAACGTTTTCCACGTTCAAGTTAAGTGGGTATCTGATCCTAAGATCGCCGTTTTCGCTGTTGCGGTAATCGGTGTATGGTCCATCCTTGGATACAACATGGTACTGTTCTTATCCGGTCTTCAGGAGATTCCGGGAGACTATTATGAGGCGGCATCTATTGACGGTGCAACCGGTATCAAGAGCTTTTTCCATATCACGATCCCGCTGTTATCCCCTACAATCTTCTTCGTATTGGTAACACGTGTAATCGGCGCCCTTCAGGTATTCGACTTGATGTACATGGTAATGGACAAATCAAACCCGGCTCTTGATAAAACACAGTCTTTGGTTTACTTATTCTATAAGTACGCATTCATCAACAAGAACATGGGCTATGGTTCAACAATCGTCGTTCTCCTGCTTATCATCACCATGATCGTTACGGTATTCCAGATGATCGGCCAGAAGAAATGGGTATTCTACAACTAAAGGAGGGCAAACAGAATGGATAGTATGGAAAGAAATAGAAAAATCGTTACTGTCGTAATACATGCTGTACTGGTCCTTGTATCGATCACGATGCTGATTCCTTTTATCTGGATGATCCTTACCGCATTCAAATCAGTAACAGAAGCAACATCAGTTGACCCGTTTGTAATCTTCCCTACAGTATGGAGAAAAGATTCCTTTACTGCTGTAATGCAGAACATGAACTTCCTGATGCTGTATAAGAACACATTGCTGTTGATCTTCTTCCGTGTATTATGCGCGGTATTGACAGCAACAATGGCTGGTTATGCTTTTGGACGCCTTCATTTCAAAGGAAGAGACGCCTGTTTCTCACTGGTTCTGTTCCAGATGATGGTGCCTGCACAGATCTTCATCATTCCTCAATACCTGATGATCAGTAAAGTCGGAATGCTGAATACGATCTTCGCTCTGGTATTCCCAGGTATGGTTACCGCCTTTGGTACATTCCTTCTCCGCCAGGGGTATATGGGACTTCCGAACGACTTGGAGGAGGCTGCAAGACTGGATGGCTGTAATATCGGTCAGACCTTCCTCTACATCATGGCTCCGCTTACAAGGTCCAGTATGGTGGCACTTGGTATCTTCACCGCAGTGTTCGCATTCAAGGATCTGATGTGGCCAATGATCGTTAATACTGATAAGGATATGCTGGTTCTCTCCTCTGCTCTGGCTAAGATGCAGGGACAGTATGTATCCAAGTTCCCGGAACTGATGGCAGCATCACTGATCGCATGTATTCCGATGATCGTGATCTACGTCATCTTCCAGAAACAGTTTATTGAAGGTATCGCTACAAGCGGTGGAAAATTATAAACGCTATAACAAACAGAATTGAATAAAACACGGAGGATATGCCGCAGGCTATTTTCCGTATACCAGCGCAAAACAACGGGGTAGCCTTCTAAAGACTACCCCTGTATTTTAAATAGACAGAGACCTCATATACTCGTTCTTACTCTCATACTGAATCAGCTTCTCCGGTGCATCCCGGAAGTTTGACGGGCTGATACCGTATTTTTGCTTGAACATCTTAGAGAATGCCAGCGGATCATCATATCCAACCTGGGCAGAGATCGTATGGATGGGAAGCGCAGTCTCTCTAAGCAGCGATATGGCTTTGTCAAGCCTGAGTGTGATCAGAAACTTCTGCGGAGACATATTCATAATCTTCCTGAAGGAATTGGTAAGATAACTGCGGTTGATTCCGATATAATCCGCCAGATCATTGACCTTGATCTTCTGATCATAATGCTTCTGCATATAATCGATCGCCTGCTCAACATAGACGGCACAGGGATAGTCATAACCGCTTCGGCCGGGAAACGGATTCTCTTCGGAATAATCCTCGATCAGGGTACTGAAGAAACGCATCAATTCGCTGGATCTCTTCAATTCGTTGGCATATGTAAGCTGATGGGCTTCCAGCATATGCTGGATACATTCAAAGAGTACATCCATATTGCGGACAGAGATGACAGGGTTCTCGGGCAAGAATCCGGAATTGGTTACGCATGTGTGCGCTTTTCCGCCGTTAAATCCGATCCAAGCATAAGACCATGGACATTCTGCATCAGCTTCATATTCCGTATCCATACCCGGATAGATAAGAAATGCCATGTTCTCTCTCAATTCGTAGTGGGTATCTTCACAACGAAATGTGCCTTTGCCCTTAGTAACAAGATGAATCACATATTCAGTGCGGACGTGTGGGCCAAAATGGTGACCGCATTCCACATCTTCCATACCACAGTAGCTCAGGTACAGATCCACAGAACGTCTCTGAAGATCTTCCAGGCACTTGTATCGTACGGAATTAGTAAAACCTACTTCAAATTCCATATAACAGCCCCCTTTTTATTGACATATATACATATTGACATTTGCAAATACAGACATATAATACTATTATACGTGATAATAAGGGGATTTTCAACAACAAAATCAGGAGGCATAAAATGGCAATAATATTTCACGAAAAGACAAACACATTTCATCTGACGAACAAGGACGTAAGTTATCTGATCAGAATCATGGAAAACGGGCAGTTAGAGAATCTGTATTACGGAAAAGCACTGAAGGACCGGGAAGACTTCTCTTACATGCACGAGGAAGGAATGCGTTCCCAGATGTCCATTAATGTACCGGAACCAGGTATGCTGTCCATGCATTATACCAGACAGGAATACCCTGTATACGGGACAGGCGACTATCGAAGCCCTGCATTCTCCGTTCTGCAGGAAAACGGGAGCCGGATCACGAACTATGTCTACGCTTCCCACAGTATATTTGCAGGCAAGAAGAGCTTAGAACCGCTTCCGTCAACCTATGTAGAGAGCGACGGTGAAGCGTCTACCCTGGAGATCACACTGCACGACCAGATAACAGACACGGATCTTACTCTCTCCTATACGCTCTACGAGAATTATCCGGTCATCACCAGAAACGCCCGCTTCTTACAGAAAGGCTCTGAGAAGATCGTTCTGGAACGCGCCTTAAGCGCCAGCGTAGAATTTATCGATATGGATTATGAGCTGGTGCATCTTTCCGGAGCATGGTCCAGGGAGCGTTATGTGAAATCTCGGAAGCTTGAAACAGGTATTCAGGGCATCCAGGGCTTAAACGGAACCTGCTGCGGTGCAGAGTTCAATCCGTTCCTTGCCCTTAAGCGCCCCGATACGACAGAATTCCAGGGAGAAGTGTATGGATTCAGTTTCGTATACAGCGGCAATTTCCTAGCACAGGCCGAGGTAACTACCTTCGATATGACAAGGATCATCATGGGTATCAATCCCGAAGGATTTGCCTGGGAATTAAAACAGGGCGAATCTTTCCAGACACCGGAAGTGGTAATGGTATACAGCGACCAGGGCCTTAATAAGATGAGCCAGGTATATCACAGACTCTATCGTACACGTCTGATGCGCGGCAAATGGAGAGATCAGGCTCGTCCGATCCTTCTCAATAACTGGGAAGCGACTTATTTTGACTTTAACGAGGAAAAGATACTGAACATCGCCAGAAAAGCGAAAGAAGTCGGCGTAGAGCTGTTCGTTCTGGACGACGGATGGTTTGGGGCTCGTAACGATGATTACAGGGGCTTGGGCGACTGGTATGTGAACCTTGATAAATTACCTGACGGGATCTCAGGGCTGTCCCAGAAGGTGGAAGAACTGGGATTGAAATTCGGCCTCTGGGTAGAGCTTGAGATGGTGAATAAGGACAGCGATCTTTACCGTGCTCATCCTGACTGGCTGATCGGCGTTCCGGATAGGTTTGAAAGCCATGCACGCCACCAGCATGTACTTGATTTCTCCAGAAAAGAGGTTGTCGACTACATCTATGAGATGATCTCGAAGGTGATCCGGGAATCTTCTATTTCTTATATTAAGTGGGATATGAACCGCTACATGACGGAACCATACAGCAGAGGCGCCGCCCCTTCTGAGCAGGGCATGGTTATGCACAGATATATGCTGGGTGTATATGACCTGTATACGCGTCTCACAACCGAGTTCCCGGATATCCTGTTTGAATCCTGTGCAAGCGGCGGGGCAAGATTTGACCCAGGCATGCTGTATTTTGCTCCTCAGACCTGGTCAAGCGATGACACGGACGCAAATGAGCGGACGAAGATCCAGTACGGTACTTCTATGGTATATCCGATCGTCAGCATGGGATCTCACGTTTCCGCAGTACCGAACCATCAGCTCCACAGGACGACGTCCTTAGCTACCCGCGCAAATGTAGCTTACTTCGGCACCTTCGGCTATGAACTTGACCTGAACCTGTTGGCGGATAACGAGATCGAACAGGTAAAAGAGCAGATCCGCTTCATGAAGGAATACCGCGAACTGATCCAGGTGGACGGCGACTTCTACCGTCTGTTAAGCCCGTTTGCCGGCAACGATACCGCATGGATGGTCGTTTCCCAGGACAAGCAGACCGCAGTTGCCGGATATTATCAACGTCTGAACCGGGTAAATGCTTCCTGGTACCGTCTGAAGCTTAAGGGACTGTGCGAGGATACCCTGTATGAAGTCAGCTATGATACCACGCCTGACACTCCGATCAATCTTGAGTTGGAAGCAGCTTACGGAATCAGAGCGAATAACAACCCAAGGAAGACCTATCAGGCATACGGAACAGAGCTTATGTATGCCGGAATCCCGATCGACAGGGATATGCTGAAAAGAAAGAGCATGGATTTTGCTTCGTTGATCTTTGAGATCAAAAAAGTAAATGAATAGATATTTTTATACTAAGGGAGGTAATGAACTATGGCAAAAATTACGTTTATGGGAGCCGGAAGCACTGTATTTGCACGGAACGTACTGGGAGATTGTATGTGTACTCCGGCGCTGTGCGGCAGCGAGATCGCGCTGTATGATATTGACGCACAACGTCTGGAGGATTCACAGATCATTCTGAACGCCATCAACCACAATGTCAATCAGGACAGGGCATGCATCAAGTCTTATCTGGGTGCGGAGAACCGCAAGGCTGCATTGAAGGACGCGGATTTCGTAGTTAACGCTATACAGGTAGGAGGCTACGATCCCTGCACGATCGCTGATTTTGAGATACCGAAAAAATACGGTCTGAGACAGACCATCGCTGATACCCTTGGAATCGGCGGCATTATGCGTGCGCTGCGTACGATCCCTGTTCTGGAGGAGTTCGCGAGAGACATCGAAGAAGTGTGCCCGAACGCATTATTCATGAATTACTCTAATCCTATGGCGATGCTGACAGGGTATCTGCAGAGATTTACGAAGGTTAAGACCGTCGGCCTATGCCACAGCGTACAGATCTGCTCTAAGACTCTGCTTGAAGAACTCGATATGGCGGACAAGCTTGAAGGCAGAACCGAACTGATCGCCGGGATCAACCATATGGGATGGCTGTTAGATATCCGCGACAAGGACGGCAACGACTTATATCCAGAGATCAGGAAACGCGCCGAGGCGAAGAACACTTCCGGCGAGAAGCATACGGATATGGTCCGTCTGGAATACATCCGCGATCTTGGATATTACTGCACGGAATCCAGCGAACACAACGCAGAGTATAATCCGTTCTATATTAAGTCCAGATATCCTGAGCTGATCGATGAATTCAACATTCCTCTGGATGAATATCCGAGACGCTGTATCGAACAGATCGAGAAATGGAACAAGGAAAAAGCGGACATCCTCAATGACGGGAAGATCACCCATGAGAGAAGTCACGAGTATGCATCCTACATCATGGAGGCTGTTGTGACGGATCAGCCGTATAAGATCGGCGGAAATGTGATCAACAACGGATTTATCGAAAACCTTCCGGCAGACGCCTGCGTGGAAGTACCGTGCTATGTCGACAAGGCGGGCGTACATCCGACGACGGTCGGCAAGCTTCCGACACAGTTAGCCGCAATGAATTCTTCCAATATCAGCGCGCAGCTTCTGGCTATCGAAGCTGCCGTGACAAAAGACCGGAAGAAGATCTACCAGGCGGCCATGATGGATCCGCACACCGCTGCAGAGCTGAGTATCAAGGATATTAAGGCTATGTGCGACGAACTGATCGAGGCACATGGAGATTATATGAAGGCTTACAGATAATAGTGAACTATATTCTTACGGACACCGCCTATTCTGTTGACAGACAGGATAGGCGGTGTCATTAATTGCCATCCCTTAAAAATAAAACAAATCTTCAAATTTCTTATCCAGCGCAATACACAGGATCAGTGCTAACTTCGCTGTCGGATTAAATACTCCTGTCTCAATAGAGCAGATCGTCTGACGGGAGACGCCTACCAGCTTGGCGAGCTCACTCTGCGATAATTTTTTCTCCTGTCTTGCCTGCTTCAGATTATTCCTTAATATCAGTTCCGTATCCATACAATCACCGTCAGAATATTTCTGCCAAATAACCGGCAAATAATCCAACTGCCAATCCGACCCACATGAGCCCCAGGCCCAAATCACTTCTCTTCTTGAGCTTCGCCCACTTATAAAGCCATTGACCGCCGACCATAAAACAGTATACCGCATACACGTCATAGTATGAAACACCTGCAATTATCTTCGCGATCATTGTGAAAGCGCAGGCCGCTAATCCTACCACCAATCCTGCCCTGCATCCCTTGTTCAAGATCTCCTCTTCCATCTCGTCCAGTTGATTAGGCTTCTTATCCTGTACTCTGCGCAATACCTCGTCTCTATCCATACCAACACCTCACAATTTAATGATGTCAAGTTTTCTTGTCACTTTTATTATACATGTGTCAAGTTTTCTTGTCAACATTTTATATTAATTGTTATGGATCACTGAAACGATTCCATCAGTTTTGATACATTCGCTTTCCGATAATGGAATCGCCTGTATACTCTAATCTCCAATGAGTACGTCCTTTCCGCAAAAGGCAAATCCATATCTGCGTATACGCTCCCTTGCGATTCCCTTTGCGCCCAGAACTGCTTCATAGCCCTTATCTTCAATCTGTTCCAATGCTGCTTTTACCGTATCTGTAAGCTCTTTCTCCTTCCTTGGCTGAAGCACCTTGAACTCCAGAATGAGCGCATCATCCTCCTGCCGCTTCGGCTCCAACATTACATCATATCGTCCAAAGCCGCTCTCTCTGTTTGAAGTAATCGTATAACGGTCAGCCAGCTCAACCATCAGCCCCAGCACAAAACCATGGTAGAATCTCTCCGGTTCCTTTTTAGACGGATTCTTACCTGTGTCAAAATAGCTGAACATGGTTTGCGTTATACTGTTCATATAATCATTCATCGCATCCACATCACCTGCCAGCAGCGCTTGAATGAAGTCATTGTAATCGGACCGGTTCTTTGCAAACCATCCGTGTATCACCCCGCCGAACATCATCCTGACTTCAAGATTCGTAATAGCCAGCTCGCAATTAAGCACATTGATGCCCGGATCATTTTTGCCGTATTCTTCATACTTGATTACCTTTAGATAACCGCTGGCAAGCAAAAGACTCCATATAGCCGCCTCATCTGCCTCAAGCATATTGTAGACAATCTGTTCGTCAACAGGCGTTATCAGATGTTCCCCCGAAAGAAGCCTTTCAAACGACTGCTTGATATTTTTACTGCCCTCCCGAATCAATTTGCCGACCAACCGATTGGAACTTGTGTTTGCCCAGTATGTGCGCAGCTTTCCTTTACTCAGAAAATTAATCACAGACCAGGGATTGTAAATGTCCGTCACTCTTCCAAATGTAAAACCATCATACCATCTTTTTACATCTTCTTTTTCATCCGACATCCCAAACGCATCCAATGCATCAAATACTTCTTTTTCCGTAAAACCAAATGCATCCTCATACTTTTCGGTAGTGGTAGTAATTACTTCCAGATTATTTAAGTCCGAAAAGACTGACTCTTTGCTTACCCTTGTAATTCCCGTCATAACTGCCCGCTCAAGATATGGATTTGTCTTAAACGAAGAATTAAACAGGCTTCTGGTAAATGACGCCAGCTCATCCCAGAATCCATTCACATACGCCTCCTGCATAGGCGTGTCGTACTCATCCAGAAGGATAATCACCTTCTTTCCGTAATACCGAGAAAGAAAATCAGACATTTTATGAACTGCCCACGATGCCGCCTCCTCCTTCATATCACTGGTCACGCTTTTAAAATACGTCTTCTCATTCTCCGTCAGCAATTCCCCGTTAAGCAGAAATGTATTTTTATTATATAAATCTTCTAAAATCCGATTAACCGAATACTTTGTCCCCTCATAATTCGGCTCTTTCACATTCGCAAAGGACAAACTGATAACCGGGTATGTTCCCTGAATCTTCCGATATTCTTCATCGTCCCATATAGACAGCCCCTCAAATAAATCGTCCCGTTTAGCATATTCCACAGAAAAGAATTTCTCTAACATACTCATATTCAGAGTTTTTCCAAATCTTCTTGGACGGGTAATTAAGGTTACAGAATCTCCGCTTTCCCACCATTCTTTGATAAATTTTGTTTTGTCCACATAAAAATATCCTTTTGTTATCAACTGCTCAAAATCCTGATGCCCTATACTGACTGCGCAAGACATAAAATCACTTCCTCTCTGAAGTATTGCCGTACCTGTTTTTTATTATATCTTCCGGATACAGA
>OFFP01000487.1_pt1 | contig 32307 bp, 25 predicted proteins | sample 1521431 | NCBI WGS metagenome assembly OFFP01 (sample SAMEA3504104, study PRJEB24116) | mouse gut metagenome | biome: mouse gut; feature: mouse-associated habitat; material: faeces | place: Denmark | collected 2011
ATCTGCTGCCTCAATGGCTGCATCCGCACCGCTTCCCATAGCTGCTCCTACATCGGCTCCAGCCAGCACCGGCGCATCATTGATCCCGTCCCCGACAAACATCACACTTCCGTGTGCACTGCGAATGCGGGTCAGTTCCTGAAGCTTCTGCTCCGGAAGGAGCTTCGCATGCACTTCATCAATTCCGGTCTCTGCCGCAACCGCCTGTGCAGCCTCCGCCGCATCCCCGGTCAGCATGGCGGTCACGATTCCCTGCCGCTTCATTGCCTGGACTGCAGGCTTTGCATCTTCCTTTACTGTATCCGCAATGACCAGGCAGCCGGCATAATTTCCATTGACTGCCAGAAGCACCTCCGTTCCATAGTTTCCTGTCTGCCCCTCTTCCAATACTATGCCTGCATCCATGAGGAGAGACCTGCTGCCGCAGAGAAGCGTACTGCCTTCTAAAATTGCTTCCACGCCCTTTCCTGCTGTCTCGTTCACAGATTCCGGACCGTGAATTGTGATTCCCTGCTGTTCTGCCGCCGCCATAATGCTGGCCGCAATGGGGTGCGTAGAGTTCTGTTCGCAGGTTCCAGCCAGGGCAAGCACCTGTTCTTCTGCAAACCCTTCTGCTGGAATCACACTCTGAAGTTCAAAATTCCCTTCCGTAACGGTTCCTGTCTTATCCATGACAACTGCTTTGACATCCTGCAGTGCCTCGATCGCAACGCCTCCCTTAAACAGGATTCCCAGCTTCGATCCTGCTCCAATCCCTGAAAAGAAAGCCAGCGGAACACTCAGAACCAATGCACATGGGCAGCTGATGACCAGGAATGTCAGCGCTGTATAGATCCAATACTGCCATTCGCCGGTCACCAGGGACGGCAGGATTGCCGTTGCCGCCGCCAGCGCTACTACGATCGGCGTATAGATTCTTGAGAAACGTGTGATAAAGCGGTCAATTTTAGGCTTGCTTGCGGCCGCATTTTCCACAGAATCCAGGATCTTTGTTACCATGGAATCTTCCAGCACCTTTTCTACCCGAATTTTCAGAAGCCCGGAAGTATTCACACAGCCGGAAATCACGTTGTCACCCCTTCCTGCAGCCACGGGAACCGGCTCCCCGGTCACAGGAGAAGTATCAATCCGGCTCTCCCCTTCTGTGATCGTCCCATCCAACGGGATCCGGTCGCCGGGCCGTACCAGCAGGATATCGCCCGGTTTTGCCTGCTCTGCGGGAATTACCTGAACTTCGTCGTTACGCACCAGATTGACCACCTCGGGGCGCAGATCCACTGCATCCATAATCTGGCTTCTGCTGCGGGCAACGGCAATATCCTCGAACAGTTCTCCAACACGGTAAAAGAGCATGACTCCCACCGCTTCTTTATAATCCTGTATGGCAAACGCGCCGAGTGTAGCAATACTCATCAGAAAGTTTTCGTCGAACACATGGCCCTTGATGATGTTTTTCCCGGCTGTTAAAAGGACGTGCCTGCCCAGTATCAGGTATGCGATAACCAGAAGGACTGCGGATACCGCCATGGAATAGCGTTCTGTAACGACTCCTGCTGTCATAAGTACCGCGCCGATGCCAAGCTCCCAGATATCTTTTTTGTTTTCTTTGGCCTTCTCCCTCTCTGCTGCCTTCCGTTCTGACGCAGCCTGCTTGATCTCCTGCTTTGTCACAGTCACGCCGTCTTCGATGGACGCGCAGATCTCCTGGAATACCGGAAGAAGCTCCTCATTTGTATTCGCTACGATCTGGAGCTGCCTGGTGGCATAAATCAGGTTGGCATAATCTACCTGGGGCAGATCCTGAATCTTCCGTTCCATCTTTGCCGCACAGTTCGCACAGCCCAGATTCTCAATAATATAGATCTGCTTTTTCACGCCGTCGAATGCGTGATTGGCCGGCCGGGGTTCTATCGGCTCATGCCGGCGGCCTTCATGGCCGTGATCGTGGCCGCACCCGCAATGCTCTCCGTGACCATGGCTATGAGTGTGAGATTCGTGGTCATGTTCCTCATGCGTATGGTCATGGCCGCACCCGCAATGCTCCCCGTGGCCATGGCTATGAGGATGAGATCCGTGATCATGTCCCTCATGCTTGTGGTCATGGCCGCACCCGCAATGCTCCTCATGATCATGAGGTTGATATTTTCTTCCATTTTTTATAATTTCTTCATCTTGAATTGCTAATTCTCCCATAATATCCCTCCAATAATCTTGTAAAACACATGAATAATTGTTCATATGTTCATCTAATCACATTTTATAGCTTTTGTCAAGAGAAAGTATAAAAAATCATAAAAAATATCAGCTGCGGCTATTTACAGCCACTTCTCTGCATTCTAAGAAGTGAAAAAGCCGGATACACTGCCGTATTTAACGGCTGGCATCCAGCTTTTCCTGTCATATATTTCTCATATTCAGACCTGCTGTATATCCCAATCGGTACACCCATGCAGCTGATAAAAACAAAAGATTTGTCAATCCATAGCCAAAAAGAGCTCCTGTCCACAGGCGGCGGATATTTTTACTTTCATAAGCCGTACAGAGCTGGATCATTCCGTCAATGACAAGCGGAAGAAGCAGCAGCAGGGAACATACTGTACCAGGATGCCACACGGCCCATGTGAATACAACTGCCAGGATCCCTGCCAGTTCCCCTGTACAGCGGGCACAGACTGGAAACTGCCTGCCGCGGTAATAGAATGACCGTTCCGGCCTGCAGTGGCAGCCGAAGAAAATCGGCAGCCACTTATAAATCCATGCCATCCTTTTAATAATACACCGCACTGCTAAAGCCAATTATAAACATCAGGACATAAAAAGCAATTCCACATATTACGCCGACCAGCGCACCAATTCCTGCCGCTTTACTTGTCTTGGGCTTTGTATCCTTCCAAACTAAAAACAGAATCAATCCAACCAATGGGATACAGCATCCAAGCATTCCCCACAAAAATCCACCATTGTCGACTGTTGCAGGCTGGGTCACCTGCGAAACTCCGCACTTTGGACAGATGACCGCCTGATCGTCAATCTCTGCCCCACACTTTTTGCAAAATGCCATAATTCATTCCTCCTCATATTGTCTGGTAAAATTGCACAATTCTTATAGAATGCTATGCAATCCGCCTGTTTAATTATACATTTCACATTATTTTTTGTCAATATAACCGGGAATTAAAATACCCTCTCATCCAGTCTTTTCATCGCCTCCTCCAGCAGTGCTTTTGGCAATGCAACGTTCAGCCTGATTCCATACTTCCCATGGAACGGCCTTCCATCCTGCCAGATCACTCCGGCCTCCACCCCCGCGCGCTGCAACTCATCTATCGTCTTCCCATGCTTTCTGCACCATGCTTCGCAATCCAGGAACAGCATATAGGTCCCCTGTGGTCTTGCAACTGATACACCGTCAAAATGTTCCCGGATAAAGCGGTATGCATAATCTACATTTTCTGTCAGGACCTGGCACAGCTCATCAACCCACTCGTATCCTTCCGCCTGATACGCCCCGATCAATGCATGCATGGACAGGACATTCATCGAATTATAATGCGGCAGGGAAGATTCCTTCCTGATCCGTTCCCTGATATATGGATTATATATAATATGATAGCTTCCGATCAGCCCTGCCAGATTGAATGTCTTGGAGGGAGCATAAAAAGCGGCTGTCCTCATTTTAGCATCCTCCGACACCATCTGAGTCGGAATATGCTTATGCCCCGCCAGGATGATATCCGACCAGATTTCATCTGCGGCAACCATCACATCATGCTTACGGAAAATCTCCATGGCCCGCTCCAGCTCCCACTGTTCCCAGACACGGCCTGTTGGATTGTGGGGCGAGCAGAAAACTGCCGCATGGATCTTCTCCTCTTCCAGCTTCCGTTCCATATCCTCAAAGTCCATTCTCCAGTTCCCCTCTCCATCCTGCACAAGCGGACTGAGTACCATATGATATCCGTTATTCTCCAGGGCTTCTGTAAAACCGACATAGGTAGGGGAATGTAAAAGAATCTTGTCCCCCTTAGAGCAAAATACTCCCAATGCACTGAGTACACCGCCGAGCACCCCGTTTTCATAGCCGATACATTCCTTTGTCAGTCCCTGTACATTATGTCTCTTCTCCTGCCATCTGATAATGGAATCATAATACTCGTCCCTCGGGGAAAAATACCCATATGCCGCATGCCTGGTCCGCTCTATGATCGCCTCTGGAATGGTGGGAACAGTCTGAAAATTCATATCCGCCACCCACATTGGAATCCTGCTGAAACCATCTTTAACCTGTATATTTTCATATGGAATCACGTCCACAGCGATTGCGTCTTTACCGCTGCGATCCATAATTGTTGTAAAATCATACTTCATCTTTTGTAACCTCTCTTTCTCAAAAAACGTATCTTCTTTGATTTCATGCAGCTGTATTTCGATTGTTTTATAATGAAACCGAAATACAGCCCATCATAGCCATTAGATAGATATATCCTCTTAACGGCCGTATGTGCTTATTCTAAATTAACATTCTATCAAAATCAATGATTCTTTTTTATAAATTTTTTTCTTTAATTTTACTTATCCTGACAGATGCGCTATAATATATTCTCGAAGCCGCTGACGTTGCTTCACTTTCAATTACAGGAGATTAAAATGAAACAACTACACAAAACCAACATCCTCGGAACACAATACAGTTGGCAGGCCCTGCAGAACGGGATGCGGGACGGCGTCCCCATTGGGCTGGGCTATTTTGCCGTATCTTTTTCCCTGGGGATTGCCGCGAAAAACGCAGGACTCACCCCATTCCAGGGCTTTCTGGCAAGCCTTCTGTGCAATGCTTCGGCAGGAGAATATGCCGGATTCACCCTGATCGCCGCAGGCGCTACCTATCTGGAAGTGGCCGTCGTCACCCTGATTGCCAACGCAAGGTATCTGTTGATGAGCTGTGCCATGAGCCAGCGGCTGGACCCCCGTATGCCCGGATTCCACAGACCGCTCATGGCCTTCCATATTACAGATGAATTGTTCGGTATCGCGATTGCGCGTCCAGGCTGCCTGAATCCTTTTTACAGTTACGGCGCTGTACTGGTGGCTGCACCTTGCTGGGCCGTCGGTACCGCTCTGGGCGCTATTGCCGGCGGACTGCTCCCGTTGCGCCTGGTCAGCGCATTCAGTGTCGCCCTTTACGGCATGTTCCTGGCGGTCATCATTCCGGCCGCCAGAAAAAGCAAGGTGGTCGCCGGACTGATCGCCATCTGCTTCGGGGCCAGTTATGGTGCGGCACATCTGCCGGCCATATCCGAAATCTCTGACGGCACACGGACTATATTTCTGACTGTGGTGATTTCGGCTGCCGCTGCAGTTCTGTTTCCAAAAGATACAAATGAGGAGGAAGAAACGGATGCGTAATATGTATATTTACCTCCTGATCATGGCCGGTATATCGTATACGATCAGAGTGCTTCCCATGACCCTGATCCGCAAACCGATCAAGAACAGGTTTATTCAGTCATTTTTATATTATGTTCCCTATGTCACCCTGGCAGTCATGACCTTTCCAGCCATCGTGGAGGCTACGCAGAGTCCGGTATCCGGCTGCATTGCTCTTGCCGTCGGTCTCACCGCCGCCTGGCTGGGAGCCGATCTGTTCAAAACGGCCGTGCTGTGCTGCGCCGCTGTACTTGCGGCAGAAATGTTTTTACTTTAAAAAATATAGAACTGCCCGGGAAGTTTTGTTTTCCCGGCAGTTCCATTTATGCATCCGTATATAAAACAGCTTTGGAAAGCAGACTTTGTGCATTGTTCACCGTATATCGTCGGCAGACTGCTCCATAGCGAATGCTTTATTTTCCTGAATTTAGATACCGCCCCAGCACAGATATGAAAATATCCACGTCAATCGGCTTCGCAATATGGGCAGTCATTCCGTTCTTCAATGCCGCTTCCTTATCCTCATCCATCGCATTCGCTGTCATAGCAATAATCGGCAGGTGCCGGACATCCGCCCTTGGCATGGCCCGAATGGTCCGGGTTGCCTCATAACCGTCCATGATCGGCATCTGCACATCCATCAGGATTGCGTCATAATATCCCTCATCCACTTTCTTCATCATCTCTACCGCATCCGATCCATCCGGCGCCGTATCCACAATAAATCCCGTCTCTTGCAGAATCTCTTCCGCAATCTCGCGGTTCAGCTCGTTGTCCTCCACAAGCAGAATACGTTTTCCAGTAAAATCCGCCTGCAGCCATGTAGCCTCTTCCTCATCCTTTTCAATCAGACGGTTTGCCACAAGTAATACGGTCTTTAGATCAGACATAAAGAGCGGTTTTGCACAAAATGCGCTGATTCCGGCTTCTTTTGCGTCCTCCTCAATATCGGCCCAGTCATATGCGGTCAGTATAATGATCGGGGCCTCACTCCCTACCGCGCCGCGAATCCTCCGGGCTGTTTCGATTCCGCTGGTCTCTGGCATCTGCCAGTCTATGATATAAGTATGATAGGAATCTCCATCTTCAAATGCATTCTTTGCCCTGTATGCGGCTTCTCTTCCGGAGGTCGTCCACTCCGCACGCATCCCGATCTGTTTTAGCATCCTGCATACACTGGTACAGGTGTCAAAATCATCATCCACAACAAGTGCGCGCTGGCCGATCAATTCCTTGATCTTTTCAGCCTCTTTTTCCGTATTCTGCAGCTTCAGGCTGAGCTCTACCGTAAAGGTCGTTCCCTTGTTCTTTTCGCTCTCAACACTGATCTTACCGCCCATCATATCCACGATATTCTTCGTGATCGCCATCCCCAGTCCAGTGCCCTGAATCCCGGTCTTGGTCGTACTTGATTCCCGTTCAAAGGGTTCAAATATATGATCCACAAACTCCGGCGACATCCCGATGCCGTTGTCTTTGATGATAAAGACATACTCTCCGTATCCGCGCCGGTATGTGCTTTTCTGTATAATCCGGAAGTTGACTGTCCCGCCGGCCGGGGTATACTTCACCGCATTGCTGATCAGGTTCACAAACATCTGGTTCAGTTTCAGCGAATCCGCAAATACGTCCTCGTTGGCAATGTCATAGGTATCAATAAATAATTCCAACTGCTTTGCCTTGACCTGGGGCTGTATGATATTGACAAGGTTATGCATCAATTCGGAAATATTGCACTCCTGCTCCTTGATCTGTACTTTTCCGCTCTCAATCCTGCTCATATCCAGAATATCATTAATCAGGCTGAGCAGATGATTACTGGAGGAAAGTACCTTCTGCAGGCAGTCTCTCACCTGGCTCTTATTGTCAATATGGCTCACAGCAATCGTCGTAAACCCGATGATTGCGTTCATCGGCGTGCGGATATCATGAGACATATTGGAAAGGAAGGTTGTTTTCGCATTGTTGGCATGCTGCGCCTCCAGCAAAGCATCCTGGAGGGCCTGGGTCTGTTCCATCTGCCTTTTCACCTGACCCGTGATCTCCTTGGTCACGACCATGACCATGATATCTCCTGTATCATCATCCCATGTCATAATAAAGGACTGACGCACACATATTTTTTCTCCGCTCAGGCTTTCGCTCCAATATTCTACGTTGATCTCCGTATCGCCTTCTTCAAAACATTTCTTTAAGTAATCTGGATTGATCGTTCTGCAGTAATCCTCCAGGGATTCCTCAGCCACAAACTGCTTCCACTTTTCAAACCACTCCGAAGCCCTGCAGGGCACTTCCATCCCTACCCGCTCAAGCAGGGAAACCAGTCCGCCGTCTATCGTACAGACGATATCCCGCTCAATCATGTCACGTGTCAGATTAAAATCAAATGTATAGATTGCCTTTGATGTGATCGCGATCCGGTACTGCCTTTCCTTCCGGTCCGCAAGGGAAATCCTGGCCTGAATCTTTAGTTCTCGTTCCTTTACCTCCGTAATATTCTGCCGGATAAACAAGGCTTTTCTGGCCCTGCCGTTCTTCCGCTCCAGACAGATCACATTCATATGCTCCCATTCCGCATTGCCGTTTCTCTGTACATGATACTCCAGACGCACATCTGTTTCATTTTCGCCCAGCATGTCCGCAAGTGCATTTACATTGAATAATTCGGAAAACTTCTCCCTGTCGGCTTCTTCTATTAAGAAGGTCGTTAAATACTCACACAGGTCTTCTACCCTGCCGTTGCAGTCAATCTCATCCCGCTCCGGCCGTGTTCCGGACAGATAATGGTACGTTCCCTTCTCAAAGTCGATCATGACAAAACGGGCAAACAACGTATTTACTCCGCCAATCACATACCCCATCTCCCGATTTTCTTTTTCCAGCCGCTTCTTTTCCTTCCTTGACCGTGTCAGCAGTATGATAATGTAGATAAGGAACAGGAGGATCAGTATGATCTCCAGGATGCTTCCCGTGCGGTTCGCGTTGTTGATCATGGTCTGGGTTATGCTTTTCGGGAACATTTGTACAAGGACATAATCGTTCTCCGGCAGATTGATCACACAGATATTATCCGTTTTACTGCCGTCAGGGCAGATGAAGGCTCCTTCCCCTCCGCTCTCGAACAGAGCCTTGATCTCTAGCAATGTCTCCCCTGAAACAATGTTGGAATCTTCCAGCATTGTAAATATATTTTCGGAATCGTCTTCTCCGTCTGAGCTGGCAATCTTGGACCCGTCCTGCATGCAGAGATATACATCTGCCTTTTCTCCGAAATAGCTGGCGGAAAGCAGGTCATACAGGTAGGAATTTGCGGAATAGATTCCTTCCAGTACACCGATGATCTCGCCACGGAAATAAAGAGGCGAATAGAAGGTCACCACGGTATCGTCAAATAGGCCGGAATGCATCTCTACAGACATGCCGGTCTTTCCGTTCATTCCCTGAAGATAATACTCCTTGCCCGACGTATCTGAAACCGCCCCGTCCGAGGTCATGCTGGTGCCGCCTGCATCCGTATAGATAAAGGAATCAAACAGGGAATTTCCCGTCATGCCCTTCAACGCTTCCACGCTGACGGTTGGTTCAGCCAAGCCTTCCCCCAAAAAATATGCGTATGTACTGATACGGTTGATCGCATTTTCAAGCTCTTTTGAAATCAGACGAGCCGTCTGCTGCGCCGAATCTTCCGCATAGTTCAGATTCTGATTCTCTATACGCTTGCTGTTCTGCACCGTATACCACCAAAAAAGTATAATGATAGCCGCTAACAGGAATAACCCATAAATAGCGCCTTGAAACGCTCTCTTTTTTTCATTCATCCAGAAGTCCTCCGTTAATTAGCCAACAGTCCTTCTTGTATTCTATCATAAGTCTCTTATTCTTTCAATAAAATTGAGAGGGACACAGATGAAAAAATGGCCGTGCAGATGTGTCTGCCCCAGCCATTTTTTATCTTGTTCCTGTACTTCATCTAAAACTCAAACACCGCTACTCCATATGGCGGAAGCGGATATGCAAAGGAATATTTCTGTCCATCGCATTCCTTCTTCACTGCTTTATAGATCAGCGGCCGCGCCTCACCTTTTCCGCCGTACCTCTCATCGTCACTGTTCAGGATCAGCTTATACTGCTTGCCCCTTGGCACGCCGACTCGGTAGTCCTCCCGCTCCATCGGAGTGAAGTTGCACACGAACAAAAGGTTCCTTTTCTTATCGCTGGAATATCTTACGAAGCTGAAAATGCTCCGGAAGATATCATCCTTGTTGATCCATTCAAAGCCTTCTTCTTCCGTATCCATCTCATACAGCGCCTTGTTCTTCCGATACAGGTGCAGAAGTTCCTGTACCCAGTTCTGAATCTGCTGGTGAGGCTGCTCGGCCAAAAGATACCAGTCAAGCTCCCGCTCCTCGCTCCATTCCCTGAGCTGGGCGAAGTCCTGCCCCATGAAAAGCAGCTTCTTGCCCGGATGTCCCATCATAAACGCATAGGCAACCTTCAGATTCGCGAACTTGTCGAATCCCAAGCCCGGCATTTTATTCAGCATAGAACACTTCAGATGAACCACCTCGTCATGAGAAAGTACAAGGATATAGTTCTCACTGTACGCATATTCCATGGAAAACGTCATCATATAATGCGCGTTCTTCCTGAACAGCGGATCCAGCTTCATATACTCTGTAAAATCATGCATCCAGCCCATATTCCACTTAATGCTGAAACCAAGACCGTCCTCTTCCGGCACTCCGGTCACCTTCGGCCATGCCGTGGATTCCTCCGCGATCATGACTGCCCCGCGGTTACGTCCCAGCACTACGGAATTAAGATGCTTGAAAAACTCGATTGCTTCCAGGTTCTCATTGCCGCCGTATTTATTTGCAACCCACTGGCCGTCCTGTTTTCCGTAATCCAGATACAGCATGGAAGCTACCGCGTCCACACGCAGGCCGTCTACATGGTAGTGCTCGATCCAGAATAACGCATTTGCGATCAGGAAGTTCTCCACCTCGGTCTTGCCCAGGTCAAAAATCTTGGTTCCCCAGTCCGGATGTTCCCCGCGTCTGGGATCCGCATACTCAAATGTAGGGGTTCCGTCAAAATCTGCCAGACCATGCGCATCCCTTGGGAAATGGGCCGGCACCCAGTCCAGGATGACACCGATCTTGTTCTTATGCAGATAATTCACAAGGAACGCAAAATCCTCCGGACTGCCGTATCTTGACGTAGGAGCATAATATCCTGTCACCTGGTATCCCCAGGAACCGTCAAAGGGATGCTCTGCAATGCCCATCAGCTCCACATGGGTATATCCCATCTTCTTGACATAGTCCGTAACAGATACTGCAAAATCACGGTACGTATAAAAACCTTCATCCTCTCTGCAGGGATGACGCATCCAGGAACCCATATGCACTTCATAGACCGACATCGGGTTCTTCGTATTCTCCCACTTCTTACGCGCTTCCATCCAGGCATCATCGGTCCAGCTAAAATGCGCGATATCCGCCACCCGGGAAGCGTTGCCCGGACGCAACTCCGAATAATTGGCAAAAGGATCCGCCTTGAAGAGCTTCTCCCCCTTCATAGTCTCGATGCAGAACTTATACATATCCCCTACCTTGGCGCCAGGGACAAAACATGTATAAATCCCGGCCGGCTCCTGCCGTTCCATCTCATCGGCATCCACTTCCCAGTTATTGAACTCTCCGACCACAGACACCTTCTCAGCATGAGGCGCCCATACCGCAAAGTACACACCCTCCACACCGTCTACAGTCACTCTATGGGCACCCATCTTTTTATATATCTCATAATGAGTGCCGTGTCCGAACAGGTACTGGTCCAGTTCCCCGATCTCATAAGGCTGCGCAGCCCTTTGGGGTCTAACGGCTTTTGCCGTCTTGCTGGCTGCTGTTGTTTTACTGGTATCATTCTTTTTCATAAGCCCACCTCGTCACTGCTTGTTTTTTTCCGTGCATTACATGTGGATAGGCCTATCGGTATCTCAGTCGTTCACATCTCCCAGGCAAGCATGTGATACACGGTATATTCATATAAATCCTATTATACTTTAAATCTTCCAAAATGAAAAGAGAAATATACCAGAAAATGTAAATCCGTTCATCCGGAAAAAATTCGACCGGCGCTCAAAAAAACGCTATTCTTTACACAATCCCAAACGTTTTAAAAACTGCCCATACATAGGGCGCACCAAACACTCCAAGGCTTTTGGGTCCGGTCACTTCCCCCGGCCGGGCGTGTATCTTATCCCATGCTTTTTCGACCGTTGCCCGAGTGATGGACTTAGACCTTCTGTCAATAAACAACTCCCCGCCAATCACCTGGTATCGAAATTCCAGTCCTTTTACTGTGTGAAATGTCTTTCCCTGATGTCTGATCAATTCCTCCCATAACTCTTCTCTCAGCATGCGCCACCCTGCCTCACTTTCTTATTTTATTACAGCTCACGGCCGGACCGGCCGAAAGCCATAATTTATTTATCTTGTTTGCCTCTCCAGATCCACAGGGCGATCACAATTCCTGTTATGTACAGTATATTCACCAGTACCGTAGGGTTATCCTTCAGCAATGCAACGACTCCCACAATTGCCGACATGGAGATTGCAATCTGAAGCGTCGTAAATATCCTCTTTTCTTTTATTTCTTTTGCTTTACGGAGCATCTCATTATTCTTCTGCTCCATCTTAAGATATTCCATCAGATCTTCTTCGGGAATCCTGGACAGGATCCATTCCTCCCTTGTAAAATCCTCCATATCCTTCCGCAGGCGGAAAAAGTCATTCATCCGCTTTCTCGTCTTGTTCCGTCCGGACGCTTCCGTCTGACCACCGGACGGTTCTGCCTCGATTACCGGCTCTACAGACGGCGGGTCGTAAAATATGGGTTCTCTGGCCGCCTCTGCGGCGGGCTTCTGTACTTCTTCCTGAAACTGAAGGTTCACAGCCTTCTCCGGCTCCGCCTTCGCTGATTTGGTCTCCCCCTGCTGTATCTGATTCTCTGCTGCCGCCAGCTTGACGGATTCCATCGCGATCACCGTCCCCATCTGTTCCGCTGTTTTTACCGGTCCCAGTGGTTCCTGCGTCTCTTCCTGCACACGGATTACTTCCTCTGCCACAATTTGTCCCTCCTATTAATTATATCGTTCTTCATTCTCCATGTTTATCATAACAAGTTTCGACAAAAAGTGCAAGGACTCCGGGCGGTTCATTTCTTAAGGTTTTCTAATGGTTACTGGAGCACCCAAAGGGTGTGAACAGTAACTTCTAATGGTGTTAAAACGAAACCAGCCATGTGAGCAGAGGGTTGCTTTCGTAAATCATTTTTAAAAATACGCTGCTGTCGATCATTTCGAAGCAGATCTTCCCGATCGGCAGTGAATAACAAACTGCGATTGCCAGAAACAGCACCCAGACAAACAAAAGCGCACACATCGCGCCTATCACTGCGCCGCCAAAATAATTGAACACGCCCAGTACAGGCATCTCTCCCAGAATGTCCACGGCAGCCATCAGAGCTTTCACGATCACAAATGCAAGGATAAAGGTTACTAAAAATGACACTACATTCAGCATCATCCTGGAGATATATGCGGCAATATACTGCGGAAATGAAGTCACATCCAGTTCTTCGTAGATTGCAGTATTATTGTTTTCCAGAAGAAGGTCCTTCAGGAAATCCGGCATTGCAGATTCTTCAATCTCTCTGATCTGCTGATCCTTCGGAATATTCCCGAATATATCGGCAAAATCATTTGTTGTGATGCCAAAGCGTTTCCAGTCCAGACTGGTGAGCTTTTCGATATCCTTCAAAGGAATATCCTGAAGCGGAGTTCCGCTCAAGTCCTTATCCTTTAACGTCTCCGCTGATATCTCAGGAAGAAATGCCTGAACAATCTTTTCCTGGATCAAATCATCCAGGGGCGTATATTGGGCAAGAGCGCTCCCCACATGAGGAGACAAAAACGCAAATAGCGCAGCAATGAGCACTGTGGATAAAAGGGAAATCCCGATCTTGACAAAACCACGGACTGCCCCGGCCACAATGCCCACCAAAAATATAACTCCAACTATGATCAATAACCAGTTCTCCATCACTTTTCTCCTATCCGGCCAAATAAATGACCCGTAATTCATCTGTACTCATCATCATGTACTGATTGATTCCTTCCATCGGAACCATCATCAGAATATCGTCCTTGAGATCACCGTCAAACCGCGGCATTCCCATGCTTGTATAAATACTGCATCTGGAACCTTCGTATAGAATGATTTCATTCCCTTCCATATATACATTGCTGAACTCCCCTGAGATTGTCCGTTTCATGATCTGCTTTCCCGATTTGCTGTAAAGCCGGAGCTCGTAGCCTGATTTTTCCTCGTTCAGCAGAATGAAGCCAATATACTGGCTGGTGTGAAATGTACTTCTGATCTCGCGGAACAGTTCAACCTCTGTCTTCTTCTCGGGAATCCTGCTTCCCTTTGATATCACAAAAGAGTGATCACCAACCGCAACGGACGTGACCGCATCCATGAAAAAAATCTCCGGCATGACGGAATCTTCGTATTCCTCCATGCTGACCTGACGGTTCTCCCTGTCCGTCCCTTCCTCCACAAAGTTATAGCTTACTACCCTTGATTTCAATGTACTGTTCTTCATATCGAGATAAGAAACGATCAGCACCTTTCCGTCATGTGACATCTCCAAAGCAACAGGGTAGCCCATGCTTCCGGTCACGACCTGATTCTCAACCAGGATGTTTCCGGTGGAATCATAGGTCACGATCATCGGGGAATTTTCATTTTTCAGGATCGCGCTTACGATCCCCTGGTTCGAGAGGGAAAATTTTTCAATCGGAAGATTGGTCTCAAACTCCCCCTTTAACCCCTTGTCCGTGAAAATCTGTATGGAATTGCCCCCGGTATCCGCAACCGCGAAGGTCTGGTCGTTGACCTCCAAAACCGGATTCTGAAACTGCCCTGGCTGAATCCAGAGCACTTCATTCCGACGGCTCAGAAAGGTTACACCGTTCCTTCCGTAACGGATGATCCCGTTCCTGAAAGAAGCATAGCGGTTGCTGTCCGAGGTCTCTCGCTTATAGGATGCTGTCTGAGACACCGTGTGGTACAGGTGATTCGTAAGCAGCAGATATGTCCCAAGCAATACCATGCCTCCAAGAAATGCAGCTGTCAGCAGCTTTTTCGGCCTGATCCGCCGGTGTCTGCGCTTTTTTTTCTTTGGTTTCTCCGGATCCGGCGGCTCCATAAGCTTTAAGTTTGGATTTTTCTTTTGCGTCATGTTATTTTGAGTCCCTCTTATTGCATAATCATTTCCTCAACTGCGTTTTTCAGTCACCGTGTTATAGTATAACATCTTTTTATGGTAATAGCAATTTCTGACCAATATAAATTAAATTTCCGTCGGTCAGCCCATTCATCCTGGAGATCGCGTCCACATGAGAAATATCCCCGTACAGCTTCTGACTGATGATTGCCAGGGTATCTCCCTGCTCTACAACGTATATCCCGTCATTTCCGTTATTTTCCCCTGAACTGCCGCTCCCTTCCGGGGCGCCCGCAGCAGATATATCCCCACCGGTCTCCGCAGCTGGCTCCTGAGGTGTCCCTCCTCCGTTTCCTGCATCTGTTGGGGCGGCTCCTCCGGCCTGTCCGACTTCCGGTGTCTGCCCTGCTGCCTGTTCCCCTTGTGTTCCCTGGTCTCCGCCCAGCACCTGTCCGGCTGCCGCTTCCTGACTCCCGGCCTGTCCGGCTGGATCTCCCTGCGCCCCGGCCTGTCCGACTTCCGGTGTCTGGCTTCCCCCATCGGTCCCGCCTTCCGGCTGCGCCGCATTGTCATTTGAAGCAGAAGGTTCGCCCACGGAGGTGACCTTACCGTCGGTCTGCTGAACCTGTCCGTCGTCTGACTTCGCGGCACCGGACAGATTTTCCAATGTATTCTGGACCGATTTCATTTTATCAAAATTATTCATGGTTGCAACGCCCATGATCACTACCAGAAGTACAAGACAGGTACTCAGTGCATACATCATGCGGTTGGAACGCTGCTTCATCATCAGCTCTTCCCTGGAACGGACGATACTCCGGAAGTCTTTGGCTGCCTGGTCCTCCACGGTCTCCGTGGGGCTCGCCCCGTTTTTCTTCCGGGTGGATATCATATAATTCTGCATGCATGGATTTTTTTCATAATATGTATAATGCCCGCCAATCTCCATCAGGTCATCCAGCTTGTACACGAAATAGGCTTCCTCTTTTTCTCCCGGGTCCTTCATGATAAAGACTGTGTTCGTCTTTGGAAAGGATTTTTTATGAAGCTTTACCACACTGTCCTCCGCGGTCAGCGGTACTCCTGCGTGAGCCACAAACCACCCCAGCATTTCCCCGTCCTCAAAGTATTGCTTGCAGTCTTCATAAGCGTGCTTCCAGGTATCCTCGTCCAATACATAATCTGTACCCGAGAGCTTCAATTCATGCATCTGGATCGCTCCGTAAATATACACATATTCCTCTTCCTCCGTACTCTGTATATCGCCCACCAGGAATGCTCCCACAGGAGACTCCCCTGCTTTATCGCATAGCTGTGAGAAAAATGTATCCACATAATCCTCCACGTAGATCTTCGGAGTATCACTAACGTTGCCGATCTGGCGTACATTTTTGGGTATCTGTCTTTCCATTACACTCACCTCTGCTATTTTTTCCTAAAGCATAGCATAAGAAAAAAGCTGAATTTATCATTCTATGTCAGGTAAATTCGACAAAACCAACGTTGTATCGGCCGAATACCATACGGACGGGTATGAGTGAGTGTAAATAACAGCGGATTTTCAGGGATCGGAGCAAAATATCATATTTAGATCATGCTACAGCAGTGTCACCTCCGGGCACAGCAAACAAAAAAGCCGCCGCATTATCTGCCGGCAGCTTTTTCGTTTGCTTTATTTTTCTATCATTGATCCCCGCGAAGCATCGAGTCTGACAGCCATGCCCCCGTGGTCTTTAACTATGGGCCGCTTACTGGACTGGCTCCTGCTCTCCAAGTGTAACCTTGACTGATTTTTCTGTATATTCTCCGTTATTCTCCGGAATCTGGATTGTCAGGGTGACCGTCTCCCCAGCTGCATAATAGGTCAGTTCCTTCTGGAGTGCAGTCATACCATCCACACCGCTTTCATTAATAGCTGTAATAATATTGCCTTTTGTAATCCCTGCACGATCTGCTGCACCGCCTTCGATTGTCTCATATACATAAACGCCCATCGGCATATGGTATCTCTGCGCGCCTTCCACATCAAAGCCTCTGATTCCCAGATACCCCTGGCTGCCTTCCGCAACCTTATACTTTGTCTTCTGGTTCATCAGACCGTCGATGATATCTGCCACATCGCTGATCGGAATCGCGTAACCCATACCTTCGACCGTACTTCCGGAAAGCTTGGAGGAATTGATACCGATCACTTCTCCGTTTACATTGAGCAGCGCGCCGCCGCTGTTGCCTTCATTGATGGCTGCATCTGTCTGGATCATGCCGACAGCCTGTGTGATAGTCTCTCCAGTGGACTGGTCCTTCGCAGCAGTCTTACGATCCACGGCGCTGATCACGCCGGTAGTCACGGATTGTCCGTAGCCCAATGCATTCCCGATAGCGATGGCCGGTTCCCCCACCTTGAGCTGTGTGGAATCCCCTAATGTAGCGACCGCGATATTCTTCATCGTTTCTGCCGGGATCTCATCCTTGCGTACTGCGATCACCGCCACGTCATGCTCCGGATTGCTGCCCTTGACATGAGCCTCTGCACTGGATTCGTCAACAAATGTAACGGTCAGTGTCTCGCTGCTCTGGATCACGTGGTTGTTGGTCACGATCAGGAGTTCATCATCTGTCTGGCTGATGATGATCCCTGTCCCCGCGCTCTGCGTCTCATACTGCTGCGTTCCGCCGAAAAAGTTCTGTACCTGCTGGACGCTCAGATTCGTAATAGATACGACCGACGGCATCACATTCTCTACAATAGAAGAAACGTCGGAGGTCACGACCGAGGTCGATTTGGAGAGGGAGTCAGTCACCGGGGTTGCCGTTCTTGCTTCACTCTTAGAAGAAGAGGTATCCAACCCCAGGATCTTACTCCCCAAAATATTGGAGGTCAGGAAGGTGGCGCTCGATACAACGCCGAACAATACTGCCAGGCCGATCACTGCGATCGCCTTCGGCATCCTTTTCTTTGATTTCTTTTCCCTGCCGGTATGTTCAGGCTGGTTCAGATTCTGATAAGTATTCTGGGAATTTTCCGGATTGTAATAATTATATTGATTATCCATACTGCATCCTTCTTTCTCTTGTATATTTATTTTTGTTTTTTATTTTATACCGATATCATAGCCAGCCTTTGTGATAAAATTGTGTTCATTGTTTTAACAAATTTTGTTTTTATTTGGAACGGAAGTAATAAAAGAAAAACAGGCCGGCAAGTTTAACCTGCCAAAGCCTGTTTTTCATCACTACTTTATAAGTCTCTTTACAAAATACCGGATTTTATTTTTTCGTAAATGCTGTCCGCATCCAGTCCGTATTTTTTCACAAGCTCCACTGCCGGTCCAGACTCTCCGAAGGTATCGTTGATCCCAATCTTTAATACCTTCGTAGGCGCCTGTTCAGACAACACATCGCATACTGCACTTCCCAGTCCGCCGATTACGGAATGCTCCTCTACGGTCACGACTTTTCCGGTTTCCTTCGCTGCCGCGACAACCAGTTCTTCGTCCAAGGGCTTGATGGTGTGGATATTGATGACCTTCGCCTCAATTCCGTCTGCTGCCAGCTTTTCCGCCGCTTCCAGACAGTTTGCTACAGGCAGTCCGGTGGCGATGATGGTCAGGTCCCTGCCTTCCCGCAGGACGACGCCCTTGCCCAGCTCAAATTGATAATCCGGGCGGTCATTGATCACCGGCACAGCCAGTCTGCCGAACCGCAGATAGACCGGGCCCTGATGCTCGTATGCCGCCTTCACTGCTGCCTTCGCCTCCACGTCGTCGGATGGGTTGATGACAACCATCCCCGGGATCGTGCGCATCAGAGCGATATCCTCGTTGCACTGGTGACTTGCCCCGTCCTCCCCTACAGAAATTCCCGCATGTGTCGCGCCGATCTTCACATTCAGCTTCGGATATCCAACGGAATTGCGCACCTGCTCAAATGCACGCCCTGCCGCAAACATAGCAAAGGAACTTGCAAACGGAACTTTTCCTGTGGTGGAAAGTCCTGCTGCCACGCCGATCATGTTGCATTCTGCGATTCCGCAGTCAATGTGGCGCTCCGGAAATGCTTTCTTAAATACACCTGTCTTGGTTGCTGCCGCCAGGTCCGCGTCCAGCACCACAACGTCCTCATGTTCTTTTCCCAGCTCGGCCAAAGCATTGCCATAGCTTTCTCTTGTTGCGATCTTCTTTCCTTCTGACATTATGCTTCACCTGCCTTCCTCAAATCTTCCATTGCCACTGCGTACTGCTCGTCATTGGGAGCCGCTCCATGCCAGCCCACCTGGTTTTCCATAAAGGAAACGCCCTTGCCCTTGAGGGTCTTTGCGATGATCGCGGTAGGCATTCCCTTTGTCGCACGCGCCTCTTTGAACGCAGCGTCAATCTGGTCAAAATCATTTCCATCAATATTGATCACATGGAAATTGAATGCTTCAAATTTTTTGTCGATTGGATATGGGGAATTGACTTCCGTGATCGCTCCGTCAATCTGCAGGTTATTGTTGTCCACGATCACAACCAGGTTGTCAAGCTTTCTGTGGCCTGCCAGCATGGCTGCCTCCCATACCTGTCCTTCCTGGATCTCTCCGTCGCCCAGCAGAGCATACACTCTGAAATCGTCCCCTGAAATCTTTCCGCCGACTGCCATACCGACTGCCGCTGAAATCCCCTGTCCCAGGGAGCCTGAGGACATGTCCACGCCGGGAATGTGCTTCATATCCGGATGTCCCTGGAGATAAGAACCGGTATGGCGCAGTGTCTTTAAGTCTTCCACCGGAAAATATCCCCGGTTCGCCAGTGTGGAATATAAGCCCGGCGCCGTATGTCCCTTGGACAGTACAAAACGGTCGCGGTCCGGTTTTTTCGGATCCTTCGGGTCGATGTTCATTTCTTCAAAATATAAATACGTATAGATATCCGCCGCGGACAGAGAGCCGCCCGGATGTCCGGATTTTGCGCTGTGTACTGCGGTCACGATTCCTTTACGGATCTCGTTGGCAGTCTTCATTAATTCTTGCTTATTCATCAGAAACCTCCTAAACTTGTAACCAATCTGCACAGCAGACCGGCTGCGTGCCGATCGCCCTATAATCATTATTACGATTCGCACCAATGGTGTTCACAGCAATGAATCATTCGCCGAATACCGCCTTATAGTCTGCCTGGAATTTTGCGATTCCTGCATCAGTCAACGGGTGGTGCGTCATCTGCTCGATCACGCTGTAAGGAACGGTTGCGATATCCGCACCTGCAAGCGCACAGTCAGTTACATGAATGGTGTTGCGCACGCTGGCTGCAATGATCTCTGTCTCGATTCCTGCCACATCAAACATCTGCGCAATCTCTGCGATCAGATCCGTGCCGCGAACAGAAATGTCATCCAGCCTTCCAAGGAACGGGGATACATAGGTTGCCCCTGCACGAGCAGCAAGCAGCGCCTGATTTGCTGTGAAAATGAGTGTCACATTGGTCTTGATTCCTTCGGAAGTCAGCACCTTACATGCTTTCAATCCTTCTGCCGTCATCGGGATCTTCACTACCATGTTCGGATGGATCTTGGCAATCTCTCTGCCTTCCTTGATCATTCCTTCCGCATCTACGGTGGTGGCCTTTACCTCACCGCTGATGGGTCCGTCAACGATGGAAGCAATCTCTGCAATGACCTCTTCAAATACCCGCCCTTCCTTCGCGATCAGGGATGGATTTGTAGTAACGCCGCAGATAACTCCCATATCATTTGCTTTCTTGATATCCTCTACCTTGGCTGTGTCAATAAAAAGTTTCATGATCCGTTCCTCCTTGGACTTTTGTTTTTAACTGTGGTTAATATGTTTCATTTCCTGATATAGATTATAAACAACAAAAGAAAAACGGTCAATAGCAACCGTTTTTATAAATAATTCCAGTTATTAATAATTTGTATTTATTAATCAAAATCTTTTAATAGAACAGAAAATATTTTTATCAAAAAATATTTTTTCTCCCGATTTATCGCTTTTTGCGTCTGCTTATCAATAATAATACGCCATGTTTATTATTAATAATTTTTGTAAGATGATTTATTTTCCGCAGAGCAGACGTCTCTGTGGTCTGCTATCCATTTTTAATGCCTCTTTACCCTCTCGGATAAGACGTTGTCCCCCGGATCACAAGCCTTGGCTCATATTCTACATGATAGATGCTCACCGGCTCTATATCCGAGTACCTGCGGTCATGGGTCTTGATCTTTTTCATGATGATGTCGCAGGCATCCCGTCCCTTGTATATGACAAAATGCTCGATGGTCGTCAGAGATACCTTTTTCATCTTGGCAAACAGCGTATTGTCGCACCCCATCACGGACATATCCCCCGGCACCTTATATTTCTCATCATGCAGGGCGTCCAGGATCCCAAAAGCGATCATATCATTGAGTCCCACGATGGCGGTCAGTTTCTGATGCTCTAAAAGCAGCTCTCTGGTCAGGTCATATCCGATCCGGTATTCCGAATCAATACCCGGAATGTCCTTATCTATGGATTCATTTGCCGCCTTGATCACCACATGGTCCCCCAGGCCCGCTTCCTGAAATTCCTTCTGAAATCCTTCCACCCGCTTGGAGCGCTGCTTCTGCCGCACAGTCAGGGGCGGGGCGATATAGGCCACATCCCGGTGTCCCAGATCCAGCAGATGCCTTGCCATGATCCGTCCCAGCTTGGAATTGTCCAATTCCACCGCGTCCACGTCCAGCTTTTCATTCTGGTTGTTGATCACAGCAAAGGGAATCTTCCGCGACAGTTCTTCCACCATCTGGATATAGCAGCGGCTCGGATTGCACGTATAGACAACCCCCTGGGGATTCAGGGAGGGAAGCATTTTCAGATAGCGTTCCTCCAATTCCAGGCTGCGCTGCGTGTTGCACACAAAAAGACCGTATCCCTGTTCCGTAGCCCGGGACTCGATTCCCTGCAGAAGCATAACATAATACGGGTTGGTCAGCGTGGGGCAGAATACCACCAGGAGCTTTTCCTTTCTGCCTTCCTTGCGGGTTCTCCGTTTCGGAAGCTCGTACCCCAGCTCCCGGGCAGCTTCCTCCACCTTTCGGATGACCTCCCTGGAAAAGGATACGTTATATTTTTTATTTAATACCATAGAAACCGTGGCCTGCGACACTCCGGCACGCTTCGCCACATCGGAAGAGGTTGCTTTTTTTCTGCTCATAGCTCCGTCCGTCCTTCCAGCGCCCGCAAAAGCGTCACCTCGTCTATATATTCCAGGTCGCCGCCTACCGGCACGCCGCTGGCGATCCTGCTCACCCTGATGCCCACAGGTTTGATCAGCTTGCTGATATACATTGCCGTCGTCTCGCCTTCCAGGCTGGAGTTGGTTGCAATGATGACCTCGTCCACATCCCCCCGCAGCCGTTCCATCAATTCTTTCAGCCGGATGTCCCCGGGCCCGATTCCAAGCATGGGGGAGATTGCCCCATGCAGTACATGATACACGCCCTCGTATTTCCCGGTTTTCTCGTAAGCCGCCAGGTCTCTGGGCGTCTCCACGACCATGATCGTCTTCTGGTCCCGGGAAGGGTTTTTACAGATCGGGCAGACCTCCTGGTCTGTCAGAGTACAGCACTGGGCGCAGTAGCAGACATTCTGCCTGGCGTCCACCATAGTTTTTGCCAGATTTTTTACCTGTTCCTCCGGCATGTTGATCACATGAAATGCCAGCCGCTGGGCAGACTTTGTCCCGATGCCCGGCAGGCTGGAAAATGCCTGGATCAACTGGTTGATTTGCTTGCTATAATATTCCATATATCTTCATCTGCGTGTAAACAGCATCCTTCCTCTTAGAATCCTCAGAACATCCCCGGGATCCCCCCGCCCATGCCGCCTGTCAGCTTTGACATTGCCGCGCCAGATTCTTCCTCCACCTTGCGCAGCGCTTCATTGACCGCCGCAACGATCAGGTCCTCCAGCATCTCAATATCGTCAGGATCCACAACTTCTTCGTCCAACTTTACCTTAAGCACTTCCCGCTTTCCAGAAACGGTCACTTCCACAGCCCCGCCGCCGGCCGTTGCCGTAAATTCCTTAGACTCCATCTCCTTTGCCTGTTCTTCCATCTGACGCTGCATCTTCTGTGCCTGCTTCATCAGATTCGCCATATTACCAGGCATGCCTCCGCCTGGAAATCCGCCTCTCTTTGCCATGTTTAATCCTCCACTGTTATTTCCATATTGATTTTCTTTTCGATGTCTATAAATGTATCTTCAAAGTGCCGTCCTTCCTGTATTTCGCGGACTTCCACCTCGACTTTTTTTCCGATCCGCTGTTCGATCTTTTCTTCCAGCTCTTTTATATGCTCCTCCGTCCCCACGATGGATGCTCCGAGACCGTCTGGCAGCACTACCATCAGCCGGTTATCACCGCCCAGGCTTAAGCGTGCCTTTTTGAGGTAAGTGCTGGACGGAGCCGATACCTCCTCCGCGATAGAGCGGAAATTTTTCACCACTTCCTGCACATCTTCCGGGATAGCAGGAGGAATCTCCTGCTTCACAGCCGCCCCCGTTCCGCCCGTGCCTTCTGAGAAGACTCCCTCCGGATACACGCCTCCCGGATAACCGCCCTCCGGGTATCCACCCGGGCTGCCGGGATACATCCCCGCCGGAACTGCCGCCTGGGCGGCGGCCAGCCCTTTTTCCAGCTTCTCCTCCAATGCACGGATCCGGTCCAGCAGGCTGTCCGCCTTCACTTCCATGGCCGGAGTGCACAGCTTGATCAGCGTCACCTCCAGAAGCACCCGTTTCTGAGTCGCGTACCGGAGCTGCTCCGACAATTCCGAGAAGATCCGGATATACCGCAGAAGCACATCCGACTCGATCATCTCCGCTTCTTCCTTCAGCTGCGCCAGATTTTCCGAGGATACGTCCAGGACGTCCTCCGGCATATCCGAAGTCTTGATCAGGAGAAGATTTCTCAGATACCAGGTGAAATCCACGGAAAGCTGAAGCAGCTCCCGTCCCTGCATGACCAGTTCCTCCACCGTGTCCAGCACGGCCGGCACATTTCTGCGGATGATGCTGCGCAGAAGCTTGCTGAACACATCAGTGTCCACCGCCCCCAGCACCTCCAGCACGTTGTCATAGGTCAGCTTCTGCCCCAGGTAGAATGCGATGCACTGGTCCAAAAGACTTAAGGCGTCACGCATGGAACCGTCCGCTGCCTTGGCGATATAACGGACGGCCTTGTCTTCTACCTCCACCTGCTCCGCCTCCATCAGCTCGTTCAGGCGGTCCGAGATCGTTTCGATGGAAATCCTTCTGAAATCGTAATGCTGGCACCGGGACATGATGGTCACCGGGATCTTGTGGACCTCCGTCGTCGCCAGAATAAAGATCACATACTCCGGCGGTTCCTCCAGGGTCTTTAAAAGCGCATTGAAGGCCCCCGAAGACAGCATATGCACCTCGTCAATGATATAGACCTTATACCGCCCTTCGGTAGGCCGGTAAGTCACCTCTTCCTTAATCTCCCGGATATTGTCCACACCGTTGTTGGAAGCCGCGTCCATCTCGATCACGTTCATAGACGTGCCCGCCGCAATAGACCGGCACATCGCGCACTCCCCGCAGGGGCTTCCGTCCACCGGGTGCTCGCAGTTCACCGCCCTGGCAAAAATCTTCGCCGCGGTGGTCTTTCCCGTCCCGCGGGTTCCGCAGAACAGATATGCATGTCCGATACGGTTTGCCTTGATCTGGTTCTGTAATGTAGTAACAATATGCTCCTGCCCCTTTACATCTCCAAATTCGGAAGGCCGGAATTTCCTGTATAATGCCGTATATGACATGACATTTGCTCCTCTTGCTCTTCACAGCCGCCAAAATACCTGCTACAGGCATTGCTGCCCGGACCTTATCCGGTCTCGTATCAGTGCATGGCCCGCTATTCTGTGCGGCTGTTTCTTTTCCTGTTTTTATCTTGATTATCTGGCTTTCTTTGCCTTTTTCTCTTTCTTCTCTTTTTTATCCTTCTTGGCTTTCTTCTCTTTTTTCTCTTTCTTTGTGTCTGCCGCAATCACCTGGACATCCTCTGCCGGCACAGCTTCCACGGCAGGCTCGTCCTCTTCTCTGTCTCCGAAGCTGATGCCCACCATCCTTGCTTCTTTGATCAGGCTGCACTTAGGATCTACAAATTTCAGCTTACCTGCCACTTCTTCCAGCGGAACCATCACAGTCTCGCCTTTCTTCATTCCCACCATGTAGCCGTACTGGCCGTTCAGGATCATCTCCGCCGCTTTTGCGCCGACTCTGGAAGAGAATACCCGGTCATAGGGAACCGGAGAGCCGCCCCTCTGAGTATGGCCGGGAACCGTGATACGCACCTCTTTTCCGGTAGCCTTCTCGATCTGCTCCGCCAGTTCATAAGCAATGGAAGGATATTTCCGGTTTGCCAGCTTTTCCTTGTACTCCTTCTTGGACAGCTTCGCATCTTCTTTGGAGATTGCGCCTTCCGCCACTGCCAGAATGGTAAATGACTTTCCGGCCGCAGACCTTCCCTGGATCACATCCGCGATCTCGTCAATATCATAAGGGATCTCCGGAATCAGAACGATGTCCGCCCCGCCTGCGATACCCGCGTGAAGGGTAACATGTCCCACTTTATGCCCCATGACTTCAATGATAAATACCCGGCTGTGTGAAGTCGCCGTTGTGTGAATCCTGTCAATAGTATCTGTCGCCACATCCACCGCGCTCTGGAATCCGAACGTCATCTCAGTCCCCCACAGGTCGTTGTCAATGGTCTTGGGCAGCGTGATCACATTCAGTCCTTCCTCCCGCAGCATATTGGCAGTCTTGTGGGTGCCGTTTCCGCCCAGGATCACCAGACAGTCCAGGCTCAGCTTATGATACGTGTGCTTCATTGCCTCCACCTTGTCCAGTCCGTTCTCATCCGGCACACGCATGAGTTTGAACGGCTGTCTGGAGGTTCCCAGGATCGTGCCGCCCCGTGTCAGGATTCCGGAGAAATCTCTGGAAGTGAGCATATGAAAGTCTGAGTATATCAGCCCCCTGTAGCCATCCTGGAAACCATAGATCTCCACATCATCCCTTGCAGAAAAAATGCCCTTTACCACGCCCCGCATCGCCGCATTCAATGCCTGGCAGTCTCCGCCGCTTGTCAACATACCAATCCGTAACATAACTTTTTTCTCCTCCCATTTAAAATATATGGCCTGCTCCCGCTATTCTCACGTTTTGTACGGACAGTGCAGTAAATGCACTGTCCTGTGCTGAACAGCTTCATGTCTTTTATCATAACACAAACACGAAAAAAATCAAATAACCGAATCGATACAAATTTTTATAAAATGCTCATGTTCTCCTTAAAGATCAATAATTTATCTCCTGCCTTGATCTTATCGCTCTCCAAGCCGTTCATTTCCTGGATGCTTTCCTCCGTGGTCATATACTTTTTAGCAAGATCCCACAGGTCGTCGCCGTTCTTGACGATGTAGCCCACGATTCCCGGCCGTTTTTCCATTTCCTCCATGGACAAAGGCTCCGGCTCCACACTGGTGATCACCTGCATGAACACGGGCTTGCGCATAAAGGTGTCAAATGCCAGCACGGCCTTCACTTCCACGGCCTCACTGCCTGCCAGGTTCACTGAGAGCTGCTCCACATGGTAAGCCAGATTATAGCGCGCGTCCTTCGTGATTCCCGGGCATTCCAGCAGCCAGCTGAACGGCACCATGCCCTGCCAGCTTCCGAAGGGCATCTCATCGTCCGCCCGCAGATACAGGAAAGAAATGTGCAGGATTCCTTCGATCTGGATGCCTGCGTCTATCTGCTCCATGTGCTCCAGCTGCACCGTACCTTCGCTGCTGCAGATCTGCAGCACGTCGTCTTTGAGTTCCGGCAGGGAAAGCCGCTCCGAAACCTTGCATTTGGAATGGTTCTGGATCAGAAGTTCTTCATAGACCGCCTCCCGGGTATCAAACCGGCAGTTCTGCTCCAGGGAATACAGATCTTCCAGAAGTTCTAATTCCTCTTCCTGATAAATGTTCATCCGCAGGACCAGAGTCCCCTCGATTCCCAGGATCCGCATCTCCCCATCCTCATCCAGCCTGACATCCATGAGTGTATCGTCCAGGGAATTTTGCACGTGATAATACATTTCCTCGGTTACTCCGGCGCACTCGATCCGTCCCTCATAGGGCACGCTGGCCTCCAGCCAGTCAGTCTTTCCTTCATCGGAAAGATACATACAGAATACCAGCAGTTCTCCGTTCAGGCGCAGTTCATCCTGGCCCATGCGGATTTCCAGCTTCCGGCTGCTGATATTGCTGAGAAGGACCTGGCCCACGCTCTCCTTGGTGCCCGGCAGGGTGATCTCCTCCTTGATACGGTATGTATCTTTTTTCGTAGTATGGAGCTCCAGCAGATTGACACGGCGTTTTTTCTTATATATCTGGATCGGCGCCTCCACATCAATGACCGTGGCCTCGTCTTCTAACTTCTCCCTGCCGATTTCCATTTCCACCATGGCACGGATGCTCAGCTTCCGCGAATGTACCAGCGTGGAGGTAAATTCCACCCGGATATTCTGGATAAAATACTCCGTCATCTCCCCTCCATCCATGTAGACCATCTCCTCAAAGGGAAGCTTTCCTTCCAGCGCCGCAGGCTGAGGCTCCGCCGAATCTGTCATATATAAGATCTGATAGTACAGCTTTCCTGAAATCCGCAGATAGTTCTCGGTAAGCCGGATCTCCTCCACCTTCACCGATGCGGTCCCCTGGATGATCTGCTTCACATCATCTTTTGTATCCGGGACATTTAAGTCCTCGTCCAGATAGAACTGGTCAAAGGTCCGTTTGCCCTCCTGCGTATAATGTACCTGTTTCTGAATCAATTCCATATTGCTGCCCCTCCGTTTTTCGTTATTGTCTTGTTTCTGAAAATCCCGGAACATGCCCGTCTGTCCTTCCCGTCCCTTAAGATCAGCTGTCAAATACCACGGTTTTATCAATGGCGTCCAGCATCACTACCACATAGGGAAATGTAGTGGCCTCCTTTGTCTCTTCCCCTTTTTCCGGCCCCAGCAGATTCGTATGGAAGTAGATTGCATTGGAGGTTTCGTAGAGTCCCTCCACCTCCACGCTGTAGCCTGTTTTTAACTGCGCGCCGTACCCTTCTGCAATGTAAAGCCTCCCCTGGTCGGTATATGTCAGCCTGAACGGCATATCCTGATTCTGCAGAATCTGCTCCTGAAATTCCTCCGGCACATCCTCTTTACTCATCACGGTAAATTCCAGATCCCGCAGTTTTTCTGTTTTCTGCGGCCTTGACACGCAGCCTGTGAGCATAAATAGCAATAAGAAGCCTGTCAGGCAGCCCAGGAGGACACCCCGCTTTTGCTTCATAATACAGCCCCCGCATCTATTCTCTCTATAGCATATTGAAAAGAGCCGCCGTTTATTCTTCATCTTGTGAAAAATCGTTATAATTCCATTGTCTGCATCCGCAGTTTTTGTTATAATGTAGAAACGGCAGTATTGAACTCCTGCCGCCTGCCGCCTATTTACAGCGGCAAAGATTTTGAACATGAAAGAGGTTATGCCTATGATCCGTTTTATCTGTCTAGCCGTATTCCTGATTTTGTTCCTGATCCTCTCCATTCCTGTATTCTTTCTCGAATGGCTGATCGGAAAGTTTGACCGCGAAAAGCGAGACTACAGCTCTCTGCGCATCGTCCAGTGGGGTTTCAAGGTCATCCTTTGGATCACCGGTGTCCGTACTACTGTCATCGGGGAGGAGCATATCCCGGATGAACCGGTCCTGTTCGTCGCCAACCACCGCAGCTTTTTTGACATCCTGCTGACCTATTCCCGATGCAGGCGCCTGACCGGCTATGTCGCAAAGAAGGAGATGGAAAAGATCCCGCTGCTCTCTACCTGGATGCATTTTGTATACTGTCTGTTCCTGGACCGGGAAAATCCGCGCGAAGGCTTAAAGACGATCCTGCAGGCCATTGAGCAGATCCAGAACGGCATCTCCATCTGCATCTTCCCGGAAGGCACACGCAACAACGGGGAGGAGCTGAGTATGCTGCCTTTCAAGGACGGTGCATTTAAGATCGCCACCCGGACCAACTGCGCCATTGTGCCCATTTCCATGAACAACACCAGCGCTATCTTCGAGAACCAGCTTCCAAAGATCCGGAAGGCACATGTAGTGATCGAATACGGAAAGCCGATCTATCCGAATGATCTGGAAAAAGATCAGAAAAGACATATCGGCCCCTATGTGCAGGATATCATCCAATCCACGATCCGTAAAAACGCGGAACTGGTATAATGTAAACAGGAATCCTGTCATGGCATGACGGACTTCGCGTGCATTTGTACGCCGCCTCAGGTTTTACGAATCCGAAAAAAGGAGATTATGTATGAGAACACAAAATCTGACCCTGCTCACCGATCTGTATGAGCTGACCATGATGCAGGGCTACTATGAAACACAGGAAAATGAAACTGTCGTATTTGATGTGTTTTTCCGGGAAAACCCGGATAAAGGCGGATATTCCGTCATGGCAGGCTTAGAGCAGGTCATTGAATATATCAAAAATCTAAATTTTTCTTATGATGATGTGGATTATTTCCGGAAGCTTGGAATCTTCAGCGAAGATTTCCTGCAGTATCTAAGCGGTTTCCATTTCAGCGGAAGCATCTATGCCATTCCCGAGGGCACCGTCATTTTTCCGAAGGAACCGCTGCTTAAGGTGATCGCTCCGATCATGGAAGCCCAGCTTGTAGAGACGGCGATCCTGAATATCATCAACCACCAGAGCCTGATCGCCACCAAGGCTTCCCGGGTCGTCTACGCGGCTCAGGGAGACGGCATCATGGAGTTTGGCCTGCGCAGGGCACAGGGACCGGATGCCGGTCTTTACGGCGCAAGGGCAGCTGTGATCGGCGGCTGTGTGGGTACCTCTAATGTATTGGCAGGACAGACCTTTGACGTACCGGTGATGGGGACTCATGCCCACAGCTGGATCATGAGCTTCAAGGACGAATACACAGCATTTAAAGAATATGCAAAATTATATCCTGACGCCTGCACTCTGCTGGTCGATACATACGATACGCTCAAATCCGGCGTTCCCAACGCCATCCGGGTATTCCGGGAGATGCGGGATCAGGGAATCCATCCCAAGTCCTATGGCATCCGTCTGGACAGCGGCGACCTGGCCTATCTGTCCAAGCAGGCGCGCAGGATGCTGGACGATGCTGGATTCCCGGATGCAGTCATCGCAGCTTCCAACGATCTGGATGAGCTGCTGATCCATGACCTGAAGATGCAGGGGGCCAAGATTACCTCCTGGGGCGTGGGGACTAACCTGATCACCTCCAAGGGCTGCCCGTCCTTCGGCGGTGTATACAAGCTGGCGGCTATCCGCAATGCGGACGGGGAATTTGCCCCCAAGATCAAAATTTCCGAAAATACGGAAAAGATTACCAATCCAGGCAACAAAACTATTTTCCGTGTATATGATAAAGAGACCGGAAAGATCCGGGCAGATCTGATCTGCTTCGCAGACGAGACCTTTGACACAGATCAGGACCTGCTGCTCTTTGATCCCAACGCCACCTGGAAGAAGACCCGCCTGCCGGGCGGAAGCTATCGGATGCAGGAGATCTTAAAGCCCATCTTCATCAACGGGGCATGTGTATATCAGTCGCCATCTGTCATGGAAATCGCGGCGTACTGCCGTCAGGAAAAAGAGACACTCTGGGACGAGACAAAGCGTCTGTTCTTCCCCCACCGGGTCTATGTGGACCTGTCCCAGAAGTTATACAATACGAAAGAACAGCTGTTGAATGAGATGAGTAAATAAGCTGAATGCAGCTTATACGAAATCGTGCCGCATAATAACTATAATGCGGCACATCAATTGTTTATCAATTAAAGCGAGGTATTTTTTATGAAAATTATTGTACTGGCCGGCGGCTTATGCACCGAGCGTGATGTTTCTCTTGTATCCGGCGCTGGAATCTGCCGCACACTGCTGGAAAAGGGCCATGATGCATTTCTTCTGGATGTGTTCATGGGCCTCCCCTATCAAAAGGACCGTCTGGAAGAGGTGTTCACCCTGCCCGGCCACGGCCTGCATATCGCGGACCGGATCCACACCGAGGCCCCGGACCTGGCGGCTGTCAGAGCTTCCCGTCCAGATCAGTCGGACTGTTTTCTCGGCCCCAATGTGATCGAACTGTGCCAGATGGCAGATATGACGTTCCTGGGACTCCACGGTGGGGAAGGGGAAAACGGTAAGCTGCAGGCTACCTTTGACCTGCTGGGTATCCGTTACACCGGTCCGGATTCTCTGGGATGCGCGATCGCCATGGATAAAGGGATCACCAAGCATATTTTCCAGGAGACCGGCGTCTGCACTCCAAGGGGGGTCTGCATCCATAAGAATAAAAATAAAAAATCACTGGAGGACTTAGGGCTTTCCCTTCCTGTAGTGATCAAGCCCTGCTCCGGAGGTTCCAGCATCGGCGTCTACATCACCCATACCCAGGAGGAGTATGATCATGCCCTGGCCGCTTCTTTTCAAGAGGAAGACGAAGTGGTCATTGAGGAATATATCAAAGGCCGTGAATTTGCCTGCGGCATTCTGGACGGAAAGGCCCTGCCGCCGATTGAGATCATTCCGAAAACAGGATTTTTTGATTATGCCAATAAGTACCAGGCAGGGGCTACCGAGGAGATCTGCCCTGCCAATATCAGTGAAGAAATCACTCTGCGCATGCAGGAACTGGCCGTGCGCGCCTTCCATGTTCTGAAGCTGAATGTCTACAGCCGTGCGGATTTTCTGCTGGATGAGGAGACGAAGAGAACCAGGGTGCGGGATGGCCAGCAGATCGTGGTAGGCGGGCTGATTGCAGGGATGACGACGAAATATACGAAAAACAATCAGAAAATGGCGTATCTGCAGATAGAGGATCTGGTGGGTACTGTGGAGGTTGTGGTCTTTCCCAGGATATTTGAGCGCAGCAATGCCTTTTTGACAGAGGATGCCAGAGTCTTTGTCAGCGGACGGGCAGATGTGGCGGATGAGAAGGCCGGAAAGATTATCTGCGATCGGATTGTTCCTTTTGACGAGGCAAAGCGGGCGCTGTGGATCCGCTTTCCGGACCGGAAAAGCTGTGTGGATCGGGAGCCTGAGGTTCTGGAGCTTCTGCATGACAGCGACGGTAATGACTCCGTGGTTCTCTGCGTGCCGGGAGAGAAGCTTATGAAGCCTTTAGGCCGGGGAAAGAATGTGCATGTGGAGGAAAGTCTTCTTGCAAGGCTTCGGGAGCATTTTGGAGCAGAGAATGTGGAAGTTGTAGAGAAACGTATTGAAAAGCTGAGAAGAATGGATTAGAATAATTTACAGATTCAACAGTATTTGAAAATCATTCAGCGGGGAGGAATAAGGATGTCAAAAGAAATTAATACCATCGGCGTCTTAACCAGCGGCGGAGATGCGCCGGGAATGAATGCGGCGATCCGGGCAGTGGTTCGTGAGGCGATCGTAAAAGGAAAAAAAGTAAAAGGCAT
>OFFP01000491.1_pt1 | contig 32207 bp, 28 predicted proteins | sample 1521431 | NCBI WGS metagenome assembly OFFP01 (sample SAMEA3504104, study PRJEB24116) | mouse gut metagenome | biome: mouse gut; feature: mouse-associated habitat; material: faeces | place: Denmark | collected 2011
ACCGTCAGAGGGTTTTTAAAAACCCTCTGACGGTCTCGCTTGATGTTTTTTAACTTTTGGTAAGAGATAGAACCAAAGGGAAACATAGCATAACAGTGTGACTACAATCTGGCTTATGAGTAATCCGTAGAGATAACCTTTGATTCCGTAAAACGGTGTTAGGAAAAAGACGCCTCCGATACGAATGCAAAGACCGAGTACATTGATGCAAAGTGTTAAAAATGTTTTTCCCAGGCCGTTTAAGGTGCTTATTAAGGTTGTGCTGACATATAAAAATGGACAGATCCAGGCGAGGATGAAGATGAATTTTCCGGCAAGGGGACTTTGGAATACTGTTTCTCCAATGAAACGGGCAGATACAAGGAACAAAACAGTACATCCGCTTCCTAGCATAATACAGACAATGCTGACTTTGCGGGTCAAGGTTTTCAGTGCTTTAGAGCTATCGTTGGACTGCATTTCTGCTACTGCCGGAAGTAGCATAGTGGCAATGGAATTCGAGATTGCCGAAGGAAACAAAATGCAAGGCAGGGCCATTCCGGTTAGTACTCCGTAGATGCTTAAAGCTTCTTTGGTGGTATATCCATATAACAAGAGTTTGGCAGGGATGGATACGGCTTCGATGCTTTGCAGGATATTCAGCATAATGCGGTTTGCAGTAAGTGGTATGGAAAGCCATGTGGTCTCGAAAAAGGAGGAGAGCATATGGTTTTCTTTTTGAGGAAGATGAGGTATGCTGCGTCCGAAATTCCATAAAATAAAGGCGGCGGAAGAGATTTCGCCAAAGACCAAACCGCATACGGCAACCGTAACACTTAGATTTGCATGATTCTTGCTAAGAGCAATATAGAGTGCGTAAACAGAAACAATCCGAAAAACCTGTTCAACTAACTGAGAAATAGCAGGAATCTTGGTTGCTTTTAATCCGATGTAATAACCGACAATGCAGCTATGTATGGAAGCAAAAGGGAAGGCGTAAGCCATTGCAGATAGGAGCGGGGCGCATCTTACATCACCCAAAAAGCGAAGGGCGATTACCTCATTGTTATTTTGCAAGAGAAACATGACGCATACGGACAAGATGACTGAAAGAGACAGCCCACCATAGAGGCATTCCATCGCTCGTCTCGTATTGCCGGAAGCTTTGTAACGTGCGACACATCTTGAGATAGCAAGCTGCAGTCCGGCGCAGGTAAATGAAAAACATAGGGCGTAGACGGGGAAAATGAGTTGATAGAGTCCAACGCCTTCCTCTCCAAATGTGTGGCTTAAAAAGATGCGGTAGAAAAATCCGATGATTCTTGTGATGAATCCGGTTGCCGTCAGTATAAAGGTACCCTTTAGTAAAAGATGTTTATCCGATGAAGTTTTTGGCATAATAACTCCTTGAACTGTTGTCTCTATAACATATTCTTTTACAAACCTTGACAGAACAAAGATAGAGTGTTATTCTACAAAAAGAAGAAATCCTACTAAAATGCTAGGGATTATATTTACAGAATTGATAGAAGGTGAAAATGTGAAACTTTCGACAAAAGGAAGATATGGACTTCGAGCCATCGTAGATCTTGCAAAATACAGTGAGAATGAACCAGTATCTATTGGCAGCATTGCAGAACGTCAGGACATTTCCGAACGATACCTAGAACAGCTGATGGCGAAGTTAAAGAAAGCAGATTTGGTAAAAAGCATACGAGGCGCAGGCGGCGGATATGTACTTGCAAAAGCAGCAGAAGATATTTCCGCAGGAGATGTGCTAAGAGCTTTGGAAGGCGACTTAGAACCGGCAGAATGTCTTGCATATCATGAGGGCGGATGTGAAGCGTCGGGAACATGTGTGACAAAATATGTCTGGAAGCAGATTAATGAAAAGATAAATGAAACGGTAGATGGGATCAAACTGTCTACACTTGTGGAAGAAAGCAAGAAAGTAAACTGTGAGGAAGAAAAGACAATAAAGGCTTGCAGTAACAATGCAAAGTAGGAGGAGATAACATGGAAAAGTTATTATATTTAGATAATGCGGCGACAACAAAGACTGCGCCGGAAGTGTTAGAAGCAATGATTCCGTATTTTACGGAATGTTACGGAAATCCATCAAGCGTATATGGTTTTGCGGCAAAGAATAAAGATGCGATTACCCGTCAAAGAGAAACGATTGCCAAGGCGTTAGGAGCAAATGCAAATGAGATTTATTTTACGGCAGGCGGCTCCGAAGCCGATAACTGGGCATTAAAAGCAACGGCAGAAGCTTATAAAGACAAAGGAAAGCATATCATCACAACAAAAATCGAGCACCATGCCATTTTGCATACCGGAGAATATCTGGAGAAAAAAGGATTTGAGATTACTTATCTGGAAGTGGACGAAAATGGAATGGTACGTCTTGAGGATTTAAAGGCAGCAATTCGACCAGATACGATTTTGATTTCCGTTATGTATGCCAACAATGAAATCGGAACGATAGAACCGATCAAGGAGATCGGAAGCATTGCAAAAGAACATGGAATTTTGTTCCACACCGATGCTGTGCAGGCATTTGGACAGGTTCCGATCAATGTGGATGAGTGTAATATTGATATGTTAAGTGCCAGCGGTCATAAATTAAACGGTCCAAAAGGAATCGGATTTTTGTATATCCGAAAGGGCGTAAAAATCCGTTCTTTCGTACATGGCGGTGCACAGGAAAGAAGAAGACGTGCCGGAACAGAGAACGTACCGGGAATTATCGGACTTGGGACAGCAGTAGAACGCGCAGTACGCACGATGGAAGAACGAACCAAAAAAGAGATCGAACTTAGAGATTATTTGATTGGGCGTGTCTTAGAAGAGATTCCGTATACAAAATTAAACGGAGATCCGAAGAAGCGACTTCCGAATAATGCTAATTTTAGTTTTCAGTTTGTCGAAGGGGAATCCTTGCTTATCATGTTGGATATGAAAGGAATCTGTGCATCCAGCGGTTCGGCTTGTACATCGGGTTCATTAGACCCATCGCATGTACTGTTGGCTATTGGACTTCCGCATGAAATCGCGCATGGTTCGCTTCGCATTACGCTGAATGAAGAATTTGAAAAAGAAGACATGGATTATGTTGTAGATACATTAAAGGAGATTGTGGCTAATTTAAGAAATATGTCTCCGTTATACGAAGATTTCGTAAAGAAACAGAAATAAAACAAGCAGGAGGAATTTATTATGTATACAGAAAAAGTAATGGATCATTTTCAGAATCCGAGAAATGTAGGAGAGATTGAAAATGCAAGTGGGGTAGGCACAGTAGGAAATGCAAAGTGCGGCGATATTATGCGTATCTTTTTAGATATTGATGAGAATCAGATTATCCGTGATGTAAAATTCAAAACATTTGGATGCGGAGCAGCGATTGCTACAAGCAGTATGGCAACGGAGCTTGTAAAGGGCAAAACAATTTATGAAGCACTGAAAGTGACAAACAAAGCGGTTATGGAAGCTCTGGACGGACTGCCGCCAGTGAAAGTGCATTGCTCTCTTCTTGCGGAGGAAGCGATTCATGCGGCACTTTGGGATTATGCTAAGAAGAATGGCATAGAAATCGAAGGATTGGAGAAACCGAAGACGGATATCCATGAGGACGAAGAAGAGGAAGAAGAATACTAAGAAAAAGAGGCAGAGAAAATGTCTGTAGAGAAGAAAAAAGTAGTAGTCGGAATGTCCGGAGGCGTGGATTCTTCGGTAGCCGCCTATCTTTTAAAAGAGCAAGGGTACGAGGTGATTGGCGTCACGATGCAGATATGGCAGGATACGGAGCGCCTTGTACAGGAAGAGAATGGAGGATGCTGTGGACTTAGTGCGGTAGATGATGCAAGAAGGGTGGCAGCAGATCTTAATATTCCGTATTATGTGATGAATTTCAAGAATGAATTTAAGGAACATGTCATTGACTATTTTGTGGAAGAATATCTGCATGGAAGAACACCGAATCCATGTATTGCCTGTAACCGTTATGTGAAATGGGAATCCTTGTTAAAACGTAGTATGGATATCGGTGCAGATTATATTGCTACCGGACATTATGCAAGGATTGAGCAGCTTGAAAATGGAAGATATAGCTTGAGGCGTTCTGCGACCCTGGTAAAAGATCAGACCTATGCACTTTACAATCTGACACAGGAACAGCTTAAGCGCACACTGATGCCGGTAGGAGCTTATTCCAAAGATGAAATACGAAAGATCGCAGAGAACATCGATTTGAAAGTAGCATCGAAGCCGGACAGCCAGGATATCTGTTTTGTACCGGATGGAGATTATGCTGCGTTTATCAGAGAAAACAGTGATAAAGAGATTCCGGAAGGGAATTTTGTGACAGCAGAAGGAAAGATACTTGGGACACACAAAGGGATTACTCATTATACCGTAGGTCAGAGAAAAGGTCTTGGGCTGGCGCTTGGATATCCGGCATTTGTCATAGAAATCCGGCCGGAAACGAATGAGGTTGTGATTGGAACGAATGAAGATTCCATGACATATTATGTGCGGGCAAACCGGATAAACTTTATGTCAATCGAAGATTTGACAAAAGAGAGACGAGTTTTTGCAAAAATCCGCTATAATCACAAGGGAGCATGGTGTACTGTCAGGAAAACAGGAGAAGATGAGATCCTTTGTACATTTGAAGAAAAACAAAGAGCAGTCACGCCGGGACAGGCTGTTGTGCTTTATGATGGCGAATATGTCCTTGGCGGAGGGACAATTACAGGAGATGAGTAAGATGATATCAGATTGTCATATGCACACGAATTTTTCGCCGGATGCAGACAGAGGCGCCACACCGGAAGTGATGATCAAAGGTGCGCTTGAAAAAGGATTGAAAAGAATTTGTTTTACCGACCATTATGATTTGGATTTTCCATTTGAGACAACCAATGGGGATATGACAAAGAATGAATTCCTGTTTGATCTAAATGAATATTTTGCGGTGTTAGAAGACCTCAAGGAAAAATATAAAGACAGGATCGATATTCGGATCGGAGTTGAATTCGGTCTGCAAAGTCATCTGGGAACAAGGTATCGTAAGATTGCACAGGAATATCCATTTGACTATATTATTGGTTCCGGTCATGTGTTTGGCGGAATCGATCCTTATTATACGAAGGACACAGATGGGCGCCCTGATCAAATGAGATACAAGGAGGCGTTTATCGAAATGCTTGATTATATAAAGGCAGTTGAAGATTTTGACTCCCTGGGGCATTTGGATTATATCGTCCGTTATGGAAGAGAGCAGCAAAAATTTTATTCTTATCGCCAATTTGCAGACGAGATCGATGAAATTTTAAAATATCTGATCGCACATGGAAAAGCTTTGGAATTGAATATGGCGGGAGTGAAGTATGGTTTGGGCTTTGCACATCCGCATCCGGATATACTAAAACGATACAAAGAACTTGGCGGTGAGATGGTAACCGTAGGTTCGGATGCTCACAGGCCAAAGCATATTGCCTATGCATATGAGAAAGCCGGAGAAATCTTAAAAGAATGTGGATTTGGCTGCTATACAGAATTTATAAAGAGAAAGCCTCAAAGTATCCAAATCGCCTAAAATTAGAAAAGACTTGGAAAAAATGTGAAATATGGCTTGAATTCTTGAATTCAATTTAGTACAATAAATTAGAAAGTTGATTATTCTTTAACGAAAGTTGAAGAATCAAAGAGAACTACCAAGATGTAGTAAATTAATTAAACTTTAGGAGGAGTTAATCATGGCAGTAAAAGTAGCGATTAATGGATTTGGACGTATTGGACGTCTCGCATTCAGACAAATGTTTGGAGCAGAAGGATATGAAGTTGTTGCAATCAACGACTTAACATCTCCAAAAATGCTTGCTCACTTATTAAAATACGATTCATCTCAGGGAAAATACGCTTTAGCTGACAAAGTAGTAGCTGGCGAGGATTCCATCACAGTTGACGGACAGGAAATCAAAATTTACGCAAAAGCTAACGCTGAAGAACTTCCATGGGGAGAAATCGGCGTAGACGTTGTATTAGAATGTACAGGCTTCTATACATCTAAAGCAAAAGCAGAAGCTCATATCAAAGCAGGCGCAAGAAAAGTTGTTATCTCTGCACCAGCAGGAAATGACCTTCCTACAATTGTTTACAATGTAAACCACGACACATTAAAACCAGAAGATACAGTTATTTCTGCAGCTTCTTGTACAACAAACTGTTTAGCACCTATGGCGGATGCTCTTAACAAATTAGCACCGATCAAATCCGGTATCATGTGTACAATCCACGCTTACACAGGCGATCAGATGACACTTGACGGACCACAGAGAAAAGGTGATTTAAGAAGATCTCGTGCAGCAGCAGTTAATATCGTACCAAACAGCACAGGTGCTGCTAAAGCTATCGGACTTGTTATTCCAGAATTAAATGGAAAATTAATTGGATCTGCTCAGCGTGTTCCAACACCAACAGGTTCTACAACAATCCTTACAGCAGTTGTTGAAGGCAACGTAACAGTTGATGAAATCAACGCAGCTATGAAAGCAGCAGCTAACGAATCTTTCGGTTACAACGAAGATGAGATCGTATCCAGCGATATCGTAGGTATGAGATATGGTTCTTTATTCGATGCTACTCAGACAATGGTTCTTCCATTAGACAACGGAACAACAGAAGTTCAGGTTATCTCTTGGTATGACAACGAAAACTCTTACACAAGCCAGATGGTAAGAACAATTAAATATTTCTCTGAATTAGCTTAATCATCATTTAGATTCGGAATTATTCAAGATCCAAAGGGGTCCGGTCTTTAGGGACCGGTCCCTTTTATAATGAAAGGAGACATATAAACATGCTTAACAAAAAATCAGTAGATGACATTAACGTAAAAGGTCAGAAAGTCCTCGTTAGATGCGACTTTAACGTTCCGCTTATCGATGGAAAGATTACAGATGAGAATCGTCTTGTAGCAGCGCTTCCTACAATCAAAAAATTAATCGCTGACGGCGGAAAGATTATCCTTTGCTCTCACCTTGGAAAACCGAAGGGAGAACCAAAACCGGAATTATCTTTAGCTCCGGTTGCAGCAAGATTATCTGAACTTCTTGGACAGGAAGTGAAATTTGCAGCAGACGCCAATGTAGTTGGTGAAAATGCAAAAGCAGCTGTAGAAGCAATGAACGATGGAGACGTTATTCTTCTTGAAAATACACGTTACAGAGCAGAAGAAACAAAGAATGGCGAAGCATTCAGCAAAGAGCTTGCTTCTTTGTGTGATGTATTTGTAAACGATGCATTTGGTACAGCTCATAGAGCACACTGTTCAAACGTAGGTGTTACACAGTATGTTGACACTGCAGCAGTTGGATACCTGATGCAAAAAGAAATTGATTTCTTAGGAAATGCAGTAAATAATCCGGAGAGACCATTCGTGGCAATTCTCGGAGGAGCAAAAGTTTCAAGCAAGATTTCTGTTATCGAAAACTTACTTGATAAAGTAGATACATTGATCATCGGCGGAGGTATGGCTTACACATTTGCAAAAGCACAGGGAGGAAATGTTGGTAATTCCTTACTTGAGGCAGATTACTGTGAGTATGCACTTAACATGATCAAAAAAGCAGAAGAAAAAGGTGTAAAATTATTACTTCCAGTTGATAATCTCATTGCAGATGATTTCTCTAATGATGCAAATACACAGATTGTTGCAACAGGCGAGATTCCGGATGGATGGGAAGGTCTTGATATCGGACCAGAGACAGCAAAAATCTATGCTGATGCTGTAAAAGATGCTAAGACAGTTGTATGGAACGGACCTATGGGATGTTTCGAAATGCCAAACTTTGCAAAAGGTACAGAGATTGTTGCGAAAGCTCTTGCAGAGACAGACGCAGTTACAATCATCGGCGGCGGTGACTCAGCAGCAGCTGTTAACCAGTTAGGTTTTGGCGATAAAATGACACACATTTCTACAGGCGGCGGCGCTTCCTTGGAATTCCTTGAAGGAAAAGAACTTCCAGGTGTAGCAGCAGCAAACGATAAGTAAAAAGCTTAGCGAAAGCAAGCGTTGGTAAGCGTGAAGACACAAAGATTAGAAAATTTATAGGAGATAATGAGATGGCAAGAAGAAAAATTATTGCTGGTAACTGGAAAATGAACATGACTCCAAGCCAGGCAGTAGCATTAGTAGAAGAATTAAAACCATTGGTGGCAACAGAGGATGCAGATGTAGTATTCTGCGTACCTGCAATTGATATTGTACCAGTTGTAGAGGCTTGTAAAGGAAGCAACATTGAAGTTGGTGCAGAAAACATGTACTTTGAAGAAAAAGGCGCTTACACAGGAGAAATTGCTCCGGATATGTTAGTAGATGCAGGCGTAAAATATGTTATTCTTGGACATTCTGAAAGAAGAGAATATTTCGGTGAGACTGACAAAGATATCAACAAAAAAATGCACAAAGCATTTGAGCATGGTTTAACACCAATTATGTGCTGCGGAGAATCTCTGGAGCAGAGAGAACTTGGCGTAACGATGGATTTCATCCGTCAGCAGGTAAAAATCGGATTCAGCGGAATTACAGCTGATCAGGCAAAAGAAGCTGTTATCGCTTACGAGCCAATCTGGGCTATCGGAACAGGTAAAACAGCTACTACAGAGCAGGCTCAGGAAGTATGTGCAGACATTCGTGCATGTATCGCTGAAATCTATGATGAAGCAACAGCAGCAGCTATCCGTATCCAGTACGGCGGATCTGTAAATCCGGCTACAGCACCTGATTTGTTTGTACAGGCTGACATCGACGGTGGATTAGTTGGCGGTGCTTCCTTAAAGGCAGATTTTGGAAAAATCGTAAACTGGAAATAATGAACTGATATGATGAAAAAACAGAAGGCGAAAACCTTCTGTTTTTTCGTAGCGTGAAATTTATAAATAATTTTTGATAATTGCCCAGTGCTGCTCCAGTTTTTGCAGGGAAAACGCTGCATTTGCCGGGCTGGTCGAAGGAAGCTTTATGGCTTCTCGTGCGGTCAGTTTTTCAACATGCTTTTTGTATAAATTATAAGAAGTAGTGCCGTTGCAAAATATTTGCAGGATATTGGCAGTGGAGAGGAGTTCCTGAAAATTATTTGGAATTACATTTTTGATACTGCTGTCACTGGAACCTTCGATTTCACAGGAAGCAATCACATCCCATACGGCAATGTGATTTCTTAAAAGAAATGATTTCTTATCAGTTACTGTCTGTGGACATTCTTCACCGCAGAGTGAGGAAAGCAGTTTCCAAAACCGATTCTGCGGATGATGATAGAAAAAATTCGCTTCTCTTGACTTGACGGAAGGGAAGCTTCCAAGAATCAAAATCTTCGAATCTTTGTCATAAATAGGTGCGATTTCATGTTTTACATGTTCCATGGTAATAAACTCCTTATTATAGAATAAAGTGGGCTTGCCCACTTCAACTCACGCGAGTGCGCATCCCGCGGAGCGTTTTATGATATAGGAAAGTGAGAACTTTCCTATATCATGAAAAAAGACAACCACATGACGGTATGGTTGTCTTTGTAAATCATCTATTCTCTAATTAAGCAATGCTGTTAACAGCTTTTGTCAAACGAGAAACTTTTCTTGCACATGTGTTTTTATGGTAAACACCTTTTGTGCCGGCTTTGCTGATTTCTGAGATAGCTGCCTTTAAAGCAACTTCTGCAGCAGCTTTGTCTTTTGCAGCAACAGCAGCCTCTACTTTTTTAACATAAGTTTTCACTTTAGATTTAATTGCTTTATTTCTAGCTGTTCTTGTTTCTGTAACTAAGATTCTTTTCTTTGCAGATTTAATGTTAGCCAACCTGTCCACCTCCGATACCAAAATTATACTTTGCGTGAAATATCCATCAGGATCGGACACGGACGCTCTGATGGAACATACTCATTCATTGTATGCCAAGGAATTCCTGTTGTCAATACATATTTCTCTTTTTTTTGAGAAAACTAACAAGAGAAATTTTGAGCGAAGAGAGGGAAATATCATGTTGGAACGATACAATATACGAACAGACCTTGCTTTGGAGCAGAAGGAACGTTTTGAGGACGATAACGTGGAAGTACAAGGTGTCGTACTAGAAGAAGATTATGATGATCAGTTGGAGATTCGTACAACGAAAGTAATGATTCAGACAGAAAAAGGTGCCAAAGTGATGGGAAAACCGGTTGGAACATATATCACGATCGAAGCCACAGACATGCCGGTACCGGACGAAGCATATCATAAAGAATTGTCAAAGCGAATCGCAAGGCATATTGAAGGTCTGATCAAAGAAGAAAAAGAGGAATACTCGGTGCTTGTTGCGGGACTTGGAAATCGTGAGGTAACGCCGGATGCTGTCGGACCATATGTGGCAGACCATTTGTCCATTACCAGACATATTGTGAAAGAATATGGAAAGTATGCGATGGGTGAGGAGAAGGTTCATCTTACAAGTGCGATAGTTCCGGGAGTGATGGCTCAGACGGGGATGGAAACGGTAGAAATCATAAAAGGAATTGTAGCAGAAACAAAGCCGGATTTTGTAATTGCGGTGGATGCTTTAGCAGCGCGCAATTCCAAGCGATTGAATCGGACGATACAGATTGCGGATACCGGCATTAATCCGGGTTCCGGAGTGGGAAATCATCGCAATGCGATTACCAAAGAGACTGTTGGCGTGCCGGTCATCGCAATCGGTGTTCCGACAGTAGTAGATGCGGCAACGATTGTAAATGATACGATGGAGAATCTTGTAAAGGCGATGGAGACTTCAGAACTTCTAAAAGGTGTCGGCGTGGTGCTGCAAGGATACCATGCAGCGGAAAAGTATGAGTTAATTAAAGAGCTTATTTCGCCGCATTTGAATGGAATGTTTATGACGCCAAAGGATATTGATGAGACGGTAAGGGTAATCAGTCATACAATTTCGGATGGTTTGAATCTTTTGTTTATGTCATAAGAAGCAGGATAATATCATACCATGTTTTGATAAGAAATTTATCATATTGGAATATGGAGTGGGTATCTGTGAGACAAGAATACAGCATCAGTAAAATTTTGATCATTTTAATCAGCCTTATATTAGGCGGATATTTGTTGAAGGAAAAAGAAATGAACTTTGAATTCTCGTGGACGGACGAGATGTATCAAAATATCAGAAAACAGGCGGAACATTCTTATTATCCGAATCTTTCGTATTCGGGAGAAGAAAAGAAATATAATGTAAAAGAATGGGTGGCAGATCAGGCGATGCAGATGCTTCCTATCAGTGGTTATGTCGAAGGAAAATCATATTATCAGACAGCAGTAGAGGATGAGGACACCTATAAAAAAATCTTAGAGATGCAGGCAAAAGATGAAAATGAGGTAGATGAAAACGGTAAGCTGGTAGAGAAAGAAGCGACAGCAAAGGTGGAAGAAAAAAATCGCAGCAATATTGATATGTCTATCGAGAAGTTGAGAGATTTTAATTATCTGCTTGGGAATTTTTATACCGTAGACAGCACGACAACCATCGGACCGGAGCAGCTTAATGCAGATGATTTGCTTGGACGCAGCATGAAGATCGATGCAAATTCCCAAGGACCAAAGGTTTTGATTTTCCATACGCATTCGCAGGAAACATTTAAGGATTCGGATGGAACTGCGGCGACAAGCATCGTAGGAATCGGAGCATATTTAAAGGAACAACTGGAGAAAAAGGGGATTGGGACCATACATCATGATGGAGTATATGATTTGATTAACGGTAAGCTGGACAGAAGCAGTGCGTATGAATTTTCGGAAGCAGGCGTGCGAAAGATTTTGGAGGAGAACCCATCTATTGAGGTGGTGATAGACCTTCACAGAGATGGGGTCAATGAAAATACCCATCTGGTAACAGAGGTAAACGGGAAACAAACGGCAAAGATCATGTATTTTAACGGACTTAGCCGCACAAAGGCAAATGGGGATATTGCATATCTTGCAAATCCCTACATACAAGATAATCTGGCATTTTCTTTGCAGATGCAGCTTGCTTCTGAGAAAATGTACCCAGGATTTACAAGGCATATTTATCTGAAGGGCTATCGTTACAGTCTTCATATGAAACCAAAATCACTGCTCATCGAAGCAGGAGCCCAGACCAATACAGTAGAAGAGATGAAAAATGCCATGGAGGTTCTTGCAGACATATTATATACCGTAGTGACGGAATAAAAACCGATTGAAATGGCGTATAGTTCGTGATAATATAGGTGAAGTGTGAGAAAAAATGGAAAGGAAAATGAGCATGGCAAAGAAAAATACATATGATGCAGACAGTATTTCGGTGCTGGAAGGTCTTGAGGCAGTCAGGAAACGTCCGGGAATGTACATTGGAAGCGTATCCACGAAAGGACTGAACCATTTGATCTATGAGATGGTAGATAATGCGGTAGATGAGCATTTGGCAGGATTTTGTGATCATATTGAAGTGACGCTGGAAAAAGATGGATCGGCTACCATTGCAGATAATGGCCGTGGTGTGCCGGTAGGGATGCACCAGAAAGGAGTATCGGCGGCTCGTCTTGTATATACCACATTGCATGCAGGAGGTAAATTTGATGATTCTGCGTACAAGACGAGCGGAGGGCTTCATGGCGTTGGCTCTTCTGTTGTAAATGCGCTTTCCATTTATATGGACGTTGAAATCAGTAGGGAAGGATTCATTCATCACGACCGATATGAAAGGGGAATCCCGGTTATAGAGTTAAACGAAGGTCTTTTGCCTGTCATCGGGAAAACAAAGAAGACCGGAACGAAAGTGAATTTTTTGCCGGACGATACCATTTTTGAAAAAACAAGATTCCGTGAAGAAGAAGTGAAAAGCCGTTTGCATGAAACCGCTTATCTAAATCCAAACCTTACGATCGTATTTGCAGATAAGAGGGTAGAGCCGATAGAAGAAGTAACCTTTCATGAACCGGATGGTATCATGGGATTTATCAAAGACTTGAACCGTAAAAAAGAAGCTGTGCATGACCCGATATACTTCAAAGGAGAGGCAGAAGGAATCGAAGTGGAGGTTGCGCTGCAATATATCAATGAATTTCATGAAAATGTGCTTGGGTTCTGTAACAATATTTATAATGCAGAAGGAGGCACACATCTTACGGGATTTAAGACAACCTTTACTACGGTGATGAATCAGTATGCAAGGGAGATTGGCGTTTTAAAAGAAAAGGATGCCAACTTTACAGGCGCGGATATCCGTAATGGAATGACGGCAATTGTGTCCATCAAACATCCGGACCCACGTTTTGAAGGACAGACGAAGACAAAACTTGACAATCCGGATGCTGCAAAAGCAGCAGGGAAAGTGACCGGAGATGAAATTGTCCGATATTTTGATCGTAATCTGGACAACTTAAAGAAGATATTAAATTGCGCAGAAAAGGCGGCAAAGATTCGAAAAACCGAGGAGAAGGCGAAGACGAATCTTTTGACAAGACAGAAGTATTCTTTTGACAGCAACGGAAAGCTTGCAAACTGTGAAAGCAGGGACGCGAAAAAATGTGAGATTTTTATCGTAGAGGGAGATTCTGCGGGCGGTTCCGCAAAGACAGCGAGAAACAGAATGTATCAGGCAATCTTACCGATCCGAGGTAAAATTCTAAATGTAGAAAAAGCAAGTATCGACAAAGTACTGGCGAATGCAGAAATCAAGACAATGATCAATGCGTTTGGATGCGGATTTTCCGAAGGGTACGGGAATGATTTCGATATCAGCAAGCTGCGTTACGATAAGATTATCATTATGGCAGATGCGGACGTGGACGGGGCACATATTTCAACATTGCTTCTGACCTTGTTTTACCGTTTCATGCCAGAACTTATTTTCGAGGGACATGTGTATATTGCCATGCCTCCGCTATACAAAGCAATCCCGAAAAAGGGAGAGGAAGAATATCTGTATGATGATTATGCCCTGCAGGCATATCGTAAGAAGAATCCGGGACCGTTTACGCTTCAGCGATATAAAGGACTTGGCGAGATGGATGCGGACCAGCTTTGGGAGACAACGCTGAATCCGGAAACGCGTGTGCTCAAACTGGTAGAGATAGAGGATGCGAGAATGGCGTCCGGCGTGACTGAGATGCTTATGGGTTCGGAGGTGCCGCCAAGAAGAGCATTTATCTATAAGAATGCGGCAGAAGCGAAACTGGATGTATAGAAGCAGATATAAATAATGATCGTAAAGTAATCTTAGGAGGAAAAGAAAGTGCAGGAACCACAGATTATCCGGACAGAATATTCGGATGTCATGAAAAAATCATATATTGATTATGCCATGAGCGTGATCATTGCCAGGGCCCTGCCGGATGTCCGGGACGGGCTGAAGCCGGTCCAGCGCAGAACGCTCTATGATATGCATGAACTGGGCATCCGGTATGACCGGCCCTATCGAAAATGCGCACGTATCGTAGGGGATACCATGGGTAAATACCATCCTCACGGGGACAGTTCCATCTATGAGGCACTGGTGGTGCTGGCTCAGGAATTTAAGAAGGGCATGATCCTCGTGGACGGGCACGGCAACTTTGGCTCCATCGAAGGGGACGGGGCCGCGGCCATGCGTTATACAGAGGCCAGGCTTGCCAAGTTTACTCAGGAGGCATATCTGGCCGACCTGGATAAAAACGTGGTAGACTTCGGCCCTAATTTTGACGAGACGGAGAAGGAGCCTCTGGTGCTTCCGGTGCGTGTGCCCAACCTGCTGGTCAACGGTGCAGAGGGCATCGCGGTAGGGATGGCCACCAGCATTCCTACCCACAATCTGTGCGAGGTGATCGATGCGGTCAAGGCTTATATGAAAAATGACGAGATCAGCACCAAACAGCTGATGCGTTATGTGAAAGGACCGGACTTCCCCACGGGCGGGATCGTCGTGAATAAAGACGAGCTGCTGAATATCTATGAGACCGGCCAGGGAAAGATCAAGCTCCGGGGCAAGGTGGAGACCGAGGAACTCAAAGGCGGCAAAAAACAGCTTGTCATTACGGAGATTCCCTATACTATGATCGGAAGCGGGATCGGAAAATTTCTCAATGATGTGGCCGGTCTTGTGGAGACGAAAAAGACGACCGATATCGTGGACATTTCAAACCAGTCCTCCAAGGAAGGCATCCGGATCGTACTGGAACTGAAAAAGGGCGCGGATGTGGAAAATCTGAAAAATATGCTCTACAAAAAGACCAGGCTGGAGGATACCTTTGGCGTTAACATGCTGGCCGTTGCCAACGGCAGGCCGGAGACGCTGGGACTGAAAGCGATCATTGAGCATCATGTGGATTTTCAGTTTGAACTGGCTACGAGAAAATATAAGACTTTGCTTGCAAAAGAGCTGGAACGCAAGGAAGTTCAGGAAGGACTGATCAAGGCCTGCGACGTGATCGACCTGATCATCGAGATCCTTCGGGGAAGTAAGTCCGTGAAAGACGCGAGAAACTGCCTGGTCAACGGTGTTACCGATAACATCAAGTTTAAGTCCGGCATTTCCAAAAAGATGGCAGCCATGCTCCGGTTTACCGAGCGGCAGGCGACAGCAATCCTGGAAATGCGCCTGTACAAGCTGATCGGTCTGGAAATTGAGGCGCTGCAGAAGGAACACGAGGAAACTCTGAAACATATCGCGAGATATGAGGACATCCTGAATAACTATGATTCCATGTCTCAGGTAATCATGGAGGAACTTGACGCGTTCCGGAAGGAGTACGGAAGGAAGCGGCGCACAGCCATCGAAAATGCAGAGGAAGCGGTATTTGAAGAGAAGAAGATCGAAGAGCAGGAAGTGGTATTTTTGATGGACCGCTTCGGTTATGCGAAAATCGTAGATGTATCTGTATATGAGCGAAACCGGGAAGCAGCGGACAGTGAGAATAAGTATATCATCCACTGTATGAACACCGGGAAGATCTGTGTTTTCACAGATATGGGCAAGATGCATCAGATTAAGGTGTTAGATCTTCCCTACGGAAAGTTCCGGGATAAGGGGACTCCTATCGACAATGTGAGCAATTATGCCAGCGCCCAGGAGCAGATCGTGATGGTCTGCGACATGGAGCAGATGCGGTACGCAAAGCTGCTCTTTGCCACCAGGCAGGGTATGATTAAGCGTGTGGAAGGCGCAGAATTTCAGGTGGCGAAGCGGACGATCGCGGCCACGAAGCTCCAGGAGGAGGACACAGTGATCACGGTGCAGGTAGTGACTGAGAATCAGCATACTGTTCTGCAGACGAAGGGAGGCTATTTCCTGCGCTTCCCGGCATCGGAAATTCCGGAGAAGAAAAAAGGCGCCGTAGGCGTCCGGGGGATAAAGCTGCAGAAAAAAGATGAACTGGAAACGGTGTACCTGTTTGAGGAAGGGACGGAAGCGAAAGGAACATTCGGAGAGAAGGAGATCCTGCTGAACCGGCTGAAGACGGCGAAGCGAGACGGAACCGGAACGAAGAACCGGGGATAGAACGCTGCGAAGGCAGAATAAAATAAACATGAAGAGGCTCTTCGGGATGAAGTAACAGAACATTCATAAAACAAAAAGGCAGGTCATATTCCTGGTATTTCTGGGAGATGGCCTGCTTTGATTTTTATACACTATCATATGTATAAAGGCTGTCGGCGGTGGCTGGAATACAATACAATTTTACAAGCATGTCTATAAATTCCTTACAATCAAAAATCCAACAGGTCTTATAAAATATTTATATTAAAGGAGAAAGGAATGCAGTCATGTTAAATATTTTAAGCGGCAGTGTACGGCTTTTGGAAAAGCCGGAATTTTCATGGATCCTGGAAGGGGACGAAGATCAGGTTTGCTTTGAGATCAGGATAAAAGACGCTTACGGCAGGCTCTACTGGGACAGTGGGGAGATCGTAAGCGGCAAACGGCATAATATTGTATGTGATAAAGCCTTGAAGGATGAGAGCATTTATACGTGGAGTGTCAGGGTTCAAGGAGCCATTGGCGGTACGGCAGAATACCAGGGAGGAAAAATTTATACAAAGATCAGTTCCTGGAGCGCAAAATGGATAGAACCTGACAGAGTCAGAAAGCCGCTGACGGACAGTATGGAGCCGATAGAACCTGTTGCGAAAGGAAAGGTTCCGGGAGATTCGCTGGAAAAGCTGGACCCGGTAACCTGTTTCAGAAAGGAATTTGAATTACCGGAAGTTCCGGCACAGGCTCTTGTCTATGCGGCATCGCACGGTATTTATACACTCTATATGAATGGAAGGCGGGTGTCAGATCTTTTTGCTCCCGGCTACACTTCCTATGAAAAACATATAGATTATCAGTGCTATGAAGTGACAGATCTGCTTCGGACAGGGAAAAATGTTATGGCATTCGAACTGGCGGACGGATGGTATACCGGAAAGATCAGCGCACTGGGGATCGGGCAGCAGTTCGGTACGGAAAATGCCATACTGGGAGAGCTGATTTTGAAGAACCCGGACGGCAGCAGAACAGCGATCATTACTGATGAAGGGATGAGATGGTCGGAAGGCGCGCTTCGCTATGCGGATCTATATATCGGGGAATATTATGATTCCCATTATTTAAAGGAAGGCTGGGAACAGCCTGCATTTGAAATGGATCATTCATGGAGGGCGGCGGTTGCCAGAGATTATGGATATGAGACTCTGGTAATGCAGACCATCCCAGGAATAAAAGAAATCAGAACGATCCGGCCAGAGATACTGTTTGCTCCAAATGGGGATATGCTACTGGACGCAGGAGAAAATATTGTAGGATATGTGTCATTTGAACTTGACCTGAAAGCCGGAGATATCGTATCCATGGAGCACAGCGAGACTTTGGATAAGGATGGGAATTATATCCAGAATATTATCGGGCAGAACAAGGACCAGATGGATTTTTATGCGGCTTCTGCCGATGGCGTTGCAATATATAAGCCTGAATTTACGTTCCATGGATTCCGTTATGTGCGTGTAAATGGTACAAAGGATGCCGATAAAGAGCATTATCTGATTCACGTTATCGGCACTCCGCTGCGGAAAACAGGAGAATTTACATGCTCGGATGACCGCCTCAATAAACTGCAGGAAGTCATATGCAGATCGCAGCTTGGAAATATGATCAGTATCCCGACGGACTGCCCGCAGAGAGAGCGGACAGGATGGCTTGGAGATATGCAGGTATTCGCTCCAACGGGCTGTTATGAATACGACATAGAAGAGTTTTTGAGACACTGGCTGGCAGATATACGCAATGAACAGCTTCCGGATGGACAGATTCCGCATATCACACCCTGCATGAAATCACATGACATCATGAAACCGCCGGGAATCAAAGGGGTATCCGCGGCAGGCTGGTCCGATGCAGCTGTGATCATCCCATGGAGGTTGTACGAAGCATATGGGGATATCAATATCCTGAAAGAAAACTTTGAGATGATAAAAAGCTATATGGCTTCTACAGAAGAACTTGCTGCAGAACTCCCGGCAGACTATGAAGAACTGGATGATGCCCGAAAAGCAGTGCAGAAGTATCTGTGGAATACTGGTTTTCAGTATGGAGACTGGCTTATGCCGTCTATACAGATGTCCGGAAAGCCAATCTTTGAGGTGGTCGCACAGACCGGGTATGTGGTCGCAACGCTGATGTTCATGCTAACCACAGACATTACCGCAAAAATCTGCGATCTGCTGGGAGAAAGCAGATTGTGCCGGCATTACCAGGAATTGAATGAGAAGGTGCGGGAAGCCTTTGCAGTTGAGTATATCAATGCGGACGGTACGCTGTCAAAAGATTATCAGGGGATTTATGTCCTTGCCCTGAAGGCAAATGCGATACCGGAAGAATTAAAGCCTCGTGCTGTTCAAAGACTGGCGGAACTGATACATGAGAATCATGATCTTCTGGATACGGGATTCCTTTCCGTAGCATATCTGCTCCCGGTATTAAAGGAAAACGGATTAAAAAAGCTTGCAAACCGCCTGCTCTTTCAGGATGAGTGCCCTTCCTGGCTTTATGAAATAAAGATGGGAGCTACCACGATGTGGGAATACTGGAACGGATATGCCCCAGACGGTACGCCGTCTGATTGTTCTATGAATCATTTTGCATTCGGATGTGTGGGAGAATATCTATTTCATGATATCCTTGGGATTCAGAACACTGATCCGGGACGAGGCATACTGGAGATTGAACCGGATATTGACTGCGGACTGACCTGGGTAAAGGGAAGCTACGAGACTGTATGGGGAAACTGCAGGGTAGAGTGGAAGAAGGAGTCAAAGCATACGGCGCTGTATCTGGAACTTCCGCCGAATGTTACGGCAAAAGTCCGCATAGGGGAACATATCAGGACATTCGGCTGCGGAACTCACCGGATGGAAGTATAAGAATGGCAGAAAGGAAGAAGGAAAGATCTATGAATACACCAGAGTTAAAAAGATTGATGCAGATTGGCATCATTGTAAGAAATATAGATGAAGCGGTAGCGAACTATGAGGCAATTGGAATCGGTCCATGGGAGATTTCAGTAATGGATAACAGCGTTCCGCCTTTTGATGATCTGAAGATTGACGGCCGGGAGCTTACTGAGAAGGGACCGATCATCAAAACAGCAATGCTTACTATCTATGGACTGGAACTGGAACTTATCGAACCGATCGCAGACTCAAACTATAAAAGATGGCTTGGCGAACACGGACCGGGTATCCATCATGTGGCATTTGATACGGAAACCCCTTATGAACAGTTTTTGGCTGGCTGGAAAGCGAAAAATGGCAAGGAACCATGGGTGAGAGGAGAGGCGATCCATGGAATTATGGATTTTTCGTATGTGGACTTACGAGAGGAATTAGGACTTATCGTGGAATGTTATAAAAATCTGCAGCCTGGAAAACCGGCAATACCGTATGATATGAAAGGGGACATTGTAAAATGAAAGCATTAATTTACTATGGGACCGGAAAATTGGAGATGGAGGACCGTCCGATTCCAGAAACCGGAAGGAAGGATGTTCTGGTCAAGGTTGCCCGTGCCGGTATTTGCGGCTCTGATCTGACTGCCTACCTGGCAGACGGTATGAAAGTTGGAATCCTGTATAAGGGACAATTTGGCCATGACGGACAGTTTGGACATGAGATGGCCGGGACAGTAGAAAAAGTCGGTGAAGATGTAAAAGATGTGTGTCCAGGAGATCGTGTATTTGTAAATCCGACCGTGTGCAAGAGAAACGGAATGATGGGATGTGATATCGCAGGAGCGTTTTCCGAGTATGTACTGGTGGAAAATGCTGCATATGGATATAATCTGATGAAGCTTGCGGATGATGTAAGCTTTGACGAGGCTGTTGTGATCGAGCCTTTGGCAGTAGGAACCCACGGAAAGAACTGCATTGATGTAAAACCTCATGAGAACATAGTGATTTTTGGCGCCGGAACCATCGGCCTGTGTACCTTGAACGCAGTCCTGGCGGTGGGCTGTCAGAAGCCTGTTGTAGTGGATATGAATCAGGAACGCCTGAAACTGGTGGAGAAGATGGGGGCAGCTGCGTATCATCCTGATATGGGTGAATTAAAAGAATTTCTGCAGGATCATTTTGGTACGGCGGTAAATCCATTTGGAATGCTCAATCCAGATGTTGACGCATTCATTGATTGTGCAGGCGCCAGACCGATCATTGACCAGATCATCGGACTTGCCAAGGAGAAAGCACGGATTGCAGTGGTAGCTGTGTATAAGACGAATATTGAGATCAGTGCGGCAACACTCTTGGCGTCTCAACTGACGATCAAGGGTTCCTGCGGATTTGAACATGCTGACCTGGTAGAGGCATTTCATAATATCAATACCCACAGAACAGCGGCGCCGCAGATCGTGACGCATCATTTTGCGCATAAAGATGCAGCAGAGGCATTCAGATTTGCCGCAGATCCGAAATCTGGAGCGATCAAGGTTGTAATTGATTATCAGTAAAATACGTACAGATAAAAAGCATATTAATTTCTATAAAACATACAAGATGTCCTGCGATGATCTTACAATCAAAAAATTTTAAAATTTTATATACTATGATTATCAAAAGAAAAAATAAATAGTTACAAAAAGGAGGAGACAACTTATGAGTTCTGAAAATGTGATTCAGAAAGAAAAAACAAGTCCAAAGCTGGCGTTTGGCTATGGTATAGGTGAAGTCGGCCAGCAGCTCAGCTGGTATATGATCAACAACTATCTGACAATTTTTTATACAGATATCGTTGGCCTGTCAGCTTCCGCAATTTCTTTGATCATGCTGATCGCCCGTGTGTGGGATGCGGTGAACGATCCGATCATGGGAAATATCGCGGATAAGACGAACACACGCTGGGGGAAATTCCGTCCGTATCTGATGTTTGCACCACCGTTTTTGGCAATCTTCAATCTGCTGACCTTTACTGTATGGCCCGTACAGGGGGCTATGAAAGTAGTGCTCTGTCTGGTCTGCTATATCGGTACAGGAATGGTATATACTGTTCTGGGGACTGCTCACGCGGCAATTGTAAATGTGATCGCAATCGATTCACAGGTGCGTATGAATCTTTCTACAGCCCGTGGCATTGGTTCCGGCGTTATCAGCATTGTCCTTTCTGCAGTTGTAATGCCGATGATCCTGTATTTCGGACATAGCGATGTGGCTACCGGACAGGGATATTTCTGGACGGCAGTTGTATTATCTTTAGTTATGATTCCGTGTTTCCTGATCGAGGCTGTTATTTGTAAAGAAACCTACACGGATAAGCTCCACGGGGCACATACCCAGGCGACACAGAAAAGCGCAGGTTTTATCAGCAATCTGAAGGAACTGGCAAAGAATGATCAGCTTCTTCGTGTTGTGATCTCCACTCTGTTTGGAGCAATCTGTGTGACTGCACGTATGAGCCTGCTGACGTATTACATCATTTATGTGGTTGGCAACTACATGGTAATCTCTCTGGTATTTACGACTATGACGGCTGCGCAGCTGATCGGAACGTTCCTGATTCCTTTCGCGACCAAGACTTTTGGAAAGAGAAATTATATGCTCATTCTCTCAGCGTTAATGATCGCAGGTTTTATAGGAATCTTCTTCTTCGGCGCATCCAGCACTCCGCTGCTGATGGTTCTCAGCTTCATGTGCGGCTTGTGTAACTCATCGGGTGCTCTCAGCTATGGAATGGTTTCTGACTGTATCGAGTATGGTGCATGGAAATTAGGAATGCGTCAGGAAGGCCTCGCAGCATCTTTCCTCACCCTGGCTGTAAAATGCTCTACAGCAATCTGCGGCGTGGCCGGCGTACAGTGTCTCGCCCTCGTGGGATATGTGCCAAATGCGGAGCAGACGGCGTCTGCAATTACAGGTATCAATTTTGTGGTAAATATCATTCCTGCGATCTGCGGTGTCCTTTCTGTTCTGCCGTTGTTTGGATATAAGCTTACCGAAAAACGAGTTGCGGAAATCCGAGAGGACCTGGAAAAAAGAGGAGAATAAAAAGTAGTACTCTCATAGTAAATGCCGGTTCAACTGTGTTATACTCATGTTAAATAATATTCATGATAGAAGGAGAAAATATGGAGCTGGATATAATCTTTCAAATGACACAGTTGGAAAAGGCATACAAAGAAATCTATGAAAAAGACGGTCATGCATTGTTGGAACAGCCCATGACTTATGAGCAGTATCTGCAGCTTGATGAAGATAAGAAAATTCTTTACAGGGAAATGGAAAAGCACCGCAGCACGGTTTTTAATAATATGTATGAAAATACAGTCGCGGATATCGACACAAAGCCGGATCTTGGGTATGTGGAAATCGTGCAGCACAGCCGCTATAGCTATCCGATCCTGCACAACCATGAATACATCGAACTGGTTTATGTGTACAGCGGATTCTGCATGCATTTTGTGGAAAACCAGTCCTTTGAAATGAAAAGGGGAGATCTGTGTATTCTGGCGCCTAATGCCATGCATGCAATATCTGCATATGAGGATGATGCGGTGCTGGTGAATATTATGATGAGTCAGAAACTGTTTGATGCTTCTTTTCTCAAAATGATGCAGCGAGGGACCGTGCTGCCCGAATTTTTTGAAAGCGTTTTATATGAAAGAAAAGTAAGTCCATATATTATCTACCCGACCGGGAATGACGAGTGGATGCATGAAATCGTGCTCCATATGGTAAAAGAGCGGCGGAAAAAGGATTATTTGTATAATGAGAGCGTATCGCTGATGGTCAGGCAGATGTTTATCCATATTCTGCGCAATTATGAACTGATGGCGATCGTGTCAGATCCGATCTGCCATATGCAGGAAAACCGGATTGTCGCACTGATGGGGTATATTTCGGTTAATTACCGATCTATTACATTAGCACAGACGGCAGATTTTTTTGGATACAGCAGAGCGTATATGAGCCAGATCCTGAGTAACTATACCGGTAAGACATTTACAGCACTCGTCAACGAAGAGAAAATGAAAAATGCGGCGAAGCTTTTAAGAGAAACCCGGCTTAGTCTCACGGAAATCGGGGTGGAAGTCGGCTGTTATGACGCCAGTCACTTTACGCACAAATTCAAAAAAATATATGGGATGACACCTACCGAGTACCGTATGAAAGAAACACATAAAAACAACTTCTGACAGGGAGAAGAATAAGATGGCAGATTTAAATAAAATTCTTGCCGGAGAAAGCGATAATCATATCATGCCATTTCTCTGGCTGCGAGATCAGAGCGAAGAAATACTTCGTACAGAAATTGAAAAAATTTACGACTGCGGGATACGCGCAGTATGTCTGGAATCCCGTCCCCATCCGGATTTCGGAGGAACAGGCTGGTGGCATGATTTTGATATCGTTCTGGATGAAGCTAAAAGAAGGGGGATGAAAATCTGGATCCTGGATGATGCACATTTTCCGACCGGGCAGGCAAACGGACTGATTGCGGCAAAGTATCCGGAGCGTGCCAGAAAATATGCAATGATGCAGTATGCGGATTGTGCAGGTCCGATCGCATGTGCCAGTCTGGATGTAAACCTGATGATGACAAAACAGTTTACCTGGATGGACTTTGGAAAGCCGGTCAATAAGCCGCTGATCGATAAACAAGAACTGATCAGCGTGACAGCGGCCAGGCTCATCGAGGGCGATGTGATCGACAGTAAGATCATAGATCTGACAGATAAAGTAAAAGACGGATGGCTCCTCTGGGATGTCCCGGAAGGGGTGTGGAGAATCTGTGTATCCTTTACAACATATGATTTTGGTTCCAATAACGAGTATATCAATTATGTGGATCATGACTCCGTTGCAGCTTTGATCGAGGCAGTTTATCAACCTCATTATGACCGTTATGCGGACGAATTTGGCAAGACGATCGCTGGATTTTTCTCCGATGAGCCGGGTTTTTACAATGTAGCTGGTTACCAGCCGGGAAATGCAGTTGGGCGCAAGAAAATGCCGCTGCCCTGGGGAGATGAACTGGAATCCCTTATGGAGCAGGAAAATCCTGATTGGAGACGGCGGTTTTTGTATCTGTGGATTGATGGAAGCGACCAGGTAGTGACGCTCGAAAACCGTTACCGCTATATGGATCTGGTATCACAGATGTATTCAAAAAATTTTTCCTGCCAGTTAGGAGAATGGTGCAGTGCACACCAAGTAGAATACATAGGACATGTAATCGAAGATTTTGATGAACACAGCCGTCTCGGCATGGGAACCGGTCATTATTTCCGTGCAATGAAAGGACAGCATATGGCTGGGATCGATGACATCGGGGGACAGATCATCCCGGGAAATCCATATGGAATGCGACATGGTGTTACAAGTGACAGCCAGGGGCAGTTCTATCACTTTGCGCTGGCTAAAATGGGAGCCTCCGCCGCAGCGATCGATCCCGCAAAACAGGGGAGGCTGATGTGTGAGGCATACGGGGCTTACGGCTGGAATTTTGGTGTGAAAAGTATGAAGTGGCTGACAGATTTCCTGCTGTTCCAGGGAGTGAACCACCTGGTTCCACATGCATTTTCCATGGCTGATTATCCGGATATGGACTGCCCGCCGCATTTCTATGCGAGGGGCAATAATCCGCAGTATCCATATTTCGCGGAACTCATGAAATATGCAAACAGAATGTGTGCCCTCTTAAATGGCGGCAAAAATGTACCGCAGGTAGCATTGATCTATCCGGGAGAACATGACTGGATGAATGAATGCATGAAACTGCAGGCGCCGGCACAACAATTGCTCCAGAGTCAGATTGACTTCGAGATTGTACCGCTGGATGTATTCGATGACAGAGAATATTATGGTGTACAGATGGCTGGCAGCATGCTGACGATCAATGAACGTACTATGAAGGCGATCGTTGTGCCGGAAACCTCCTATATAGAGGAAAAAGAGGCTGCAATTCTGAAAGAAGCGCAGAATGCCGGAATCCCGGTGCTTTTCGTTAACAGCATTCCTGAGGAAGTGATCGGATCATCAACGGGAGATCTGGATGGAGTACATACAGTATCACTTTTCAATCTTGCTGACTATATACACGGGTTGGGAATTTACGATCTGGAAGTTGAGGGAGAAGCAGAAGACCTGCTTACTTACCATTACAGTAAGGAGCAGGAGATATACGGCTTTTTTAATACAGATTTGGCAAAAACAGTGGATGTGGAAGCGGTAATTCCAGTTCCGGGCGATATCACAGGTTATGATGCCATGAATAACTGCCTGTATCCAGTTCCTCATGTAGATGGGAGAGTAAGGATCAAGCTGAAACCTTACGAAAGCAAGATTCTCTTGATCGGAGATCTGGGTGAAATCATAAATAAAAATAAGATGATAGATTTGAATGAACATGCAGCGGAGAAACTGGATTTCACGGTTCAGGATATTTCGAAAGACTGGAAGGTGTCAAAAACAGCTGCGATTCAGTATCCGGATTTCCCGGAAGCGGAACAGATGGAGACGCTGGTCCCGATTTCGGTCATCGCGCCGGAATTTTCAGGAGTCATACGCTATGAAAAGAACGTTTTACTGCCCGGCATTTCAAAATGCATCTTCAAGTCTCAATATATTTATGAGACGGCGGAAGTATTTGTAAACGGAATATCAGCCGGAAAAAAACTGACTCCTTCTTATGAATGGGATATCAGCGATCTGTGCCGGGAGGGTGACAATACGATCGTAGTTGAAGCTGCCAATACTCCGGTCCGTGATGCGCGAAAAGTGTTCAGCCCCTTCGGACCGGAGCGTGAGGTTATGGAACCGGCTGGAATGTTTGGAAGAATTGAACTTTTGACAAAATTGAAATGAGAGAAAAACATGAAAATGGGAAAAATCATACATTTGGGGATAGTAGTAGAGGATGTGGAAAAAGCGGTAGAAATCTACGAAACAGTATTAGGTATCGGACCATGGGAATTTAAGGACGACCGGGAGTTTTTTGCCCGGATGCAGGTAAACGGCGGACACGGCCTGAATATTAAAACAGCTATGTATTATGGAGACGGGTATGAAATTGAGCTTGTCATGCCGACTGGAGAGGGAGTATATGCGGACTGGCTGCGGGAAAAAGGCCCCGGACTTCACCATATCAAATTTGAAACCAATGACAGCTATAGGGCGATTATTGAAACATCGAAAAAAGTTTCCGGGCGCCCGCCTTATTTGAAAGTAGAGTGGCCGGACGGACGCCCGTTGGTCGCTTATGCGGATCTGCTGAAAGAGACAGGGCTGTTAATCGAAGTATCGGTACCGTGAACAATGTGAAAAATAATCCTGCCATGCCGGAAGGCGCGAAGCACTAACCTGTGCAGATTGCGCAGATTATTTCTCCACTAATGACATTTGTCTGATATACTACTTGTAAAAAGTAAAGGAAGTGGGGATATGAAACACATTTTAGTTGTTGAGGACGATAGCTTTTTGAATAAAATGCTTTCCTATAATTTGACAGCAGACGGATATGAAATAACTTCTGTGCTAAATGCAAGAACGGCAACAGAAGCCCTGCGTTCACGGGAATTTGATTTAGTCCTGCTTGATATTAATCTGCCAGACGGAAATGGATATGACTTATGCAAGCTGATTAAGCCAGAACATTCAGATACTATCGTGATTTTTCTGACAGCCAATGACCAAGAAAGCGACCAGATACGGGGGTATGAAGTGGGTGCGGTAGATTATATTACCAAACCATTTGTAATAGGTGCATTACAAAGAAAAATCAAAGCTATGTTTTCTATGGTAGAACATCATAAACCTGTACGGGACATTTACGATGACGGTAGGCTGTTTATTGATTTTTCGGAACAGGCATCTTCTTTAAACGGAAAAACGCTGAAACTCTCTCCGATGGAATATAAAGTGCTGAACCTGTTCCGCAAAAATCTCAAACAAGTTTTGACCCGCAGACAACTTTTAGAAAAACTATGGGATGTGGACGAAAAATTTGTGGACGAACATACGCTGACAACAACCATCAGCCGTATACGCAGTAAAATTGAATCAGACGGTGGTACGCCTTATATAAAGACGATTTATGGTATGGGATATCAATGGACAGGAGGCGAAGCAAATTGAGAACAAAAAAACTCTCTGTGAAAGGTCTGCTTCGATGGACTTGCATAGGGGCATTGCTTTCTATGATAATCATTACTCTTGTCCTGTTTACAGTAACACTTGAAATTGCAGTATTAGCAGTAGGTGGAGCACTGACCCTTTGTGCGTTTATCTGGTTTTTTATACTGACACAAGCTTTTGGAAAACGGCTCTCCTTGTTTACCTCTGAACTATGCAAGATACTGGACGATATGATGGATGGAGATAAAGAGCCAATACGGGCAGATGATAGTGAAACCCTATTTGCACGTATCAGCCACCGATTGACCCGTCTTTATCAGATTATGCAGGAGAATCGCCACAAAGTTGACGAAGAGCGACGGGAATTGCAAACCATTGTGTCAGACATTTCACACCAAGTAAAAACGCCTGTGAGTAATTTGAAAATGGCAACGGACACTCTGTTCACAAACTCTGTAACGGAAGCAGAACGTATGGAATTTATTCAGGGAATCCGTACCCAGACGGATAGGCTGGACTTTCTTTTTCAAGCTCTTGTGAAGACTTCCCGACTGGAAACTGGCGTAATTCGTTTGGAGAAGAAAATGGGACGTATCTATGATACTGTGGCACAGTCCATGAGTGGAATCGTTTATGAAGCGTAGAAAAAGCATATTGATGTTTCCGTAGCCTGCCCAGAAAATCTGACGGTTGCTCACGACAGCAAGTGGACGGCAGAAGCCCTTTTTAATCTGTTGGATAATGCAGTAAAGTACACACCCGCAGATGGTAAAATTGATGTAACCGTGAAGCAATGGGAAATGTATCTTGAAATAAAAGTAACCGATACTGGCAAGGGCATTTCTGAAAGCAATCAAGCCGCTATCTTCCGTCGCTTCTATCGTGAAGAAGAAGTACACGAACAAACGGGAGTTGGTATCGGTTTGTATTTGGCTCGTGAGATTATTACACAACAAGGCGGCTACATCAAAGTAGTGTCGGAATTAGGAAAAGGCTCTGCCTTTTCTATTATGCTACCTATGCGATAAATTACCCACCGCCAAAATTTTTGAAATATCCGAGCTATGAAACATTTCAGCCTGTTTTCAATCGGATTTCTTGTATCTTCGGACATTTCTGTAACATTTGAGTTTTATACTGTCCTTATCTACAGGCAGAAAGCCGTAAAAGTTTAAAATATGAGTATTTTACAGACGATTGACCTCAAAAAATATTATGGAGCAGAGCCAAACATCACCCGTGCTCTCAATGGAGTAAATTTTACTGTGGACGAGGGCAGATTTGTGGCTGTTGTCGGTACATCGGGAAGTGGGAAATCCACTTTGGCGTTATCTTTCAGAACTATAACCTTGTTCCCATCCTGAATATATATGAAAATATCGTGCTGACCGTGGAAGGCTTATCAAACGTACCAGTGCAGAATTATTCAGTTTTTGCTATGCTTTAACATTGATGTTGGGATCTGGACTTGGTTTCCTATGTATCCAGGCGGTTGCGAAAACAGTGAATCCATACTTTTATTGTTTTCTGTGACATTTCTCATACTGCAATCAGAGCAATATAGGGCAGCAGGGATCTGTGGGAGGTTCTTTCAAAACAGTATAAAGAGATGGTTGAAAAAGGTATGGAGATTAAATAATCTGACGGAATATACATCAGATTAAAATATCCCATACCTTATTTGATTTGGAGAAGATTTGAGGATTTTGGTTCAGATAAACTAACGAATAACAATATAAAGGATGGAAGGGAAGATACAGGCTATGCTTGACAGTCTCTCCCGCGCATTGCCAAGGGAACAGAAAGAATACTGGGTCAGTATTGGGGGGGGAGGCACAGTAATTTTTAAAAACGGAATACTGTCTTGACATCCGTCTTATAATGTAATACACTGTACTTGTTAATACAATACAGATATAGACGGAAAGGCGGTGACGGTTTGGAGATTGTCGTAAGTAATAAGGCTAGCCGGCCTCTCTATGAGCAGATTGTGTCGCAGATCAAGGCACAGATTATGAATGGCGAGCTGGAAGCCGGGGAAGCGCTTCCCTCGATCCGTTCCCTTGCAAAATCACTGCAGATCAGTGTTCTTACGGTGCAAAAGGCGTATGACATCCTGCAGGAAGATGGTTTTATTGAGACAACAGCCGGAAAGGGCTGCTATGTATCTGCCAGGAACCAGGATTTTTATTTAGAGGAACAGCAGAAAAAGATAGAAGGCTGCTTTAATGATGCCATAGAAATCGCCCGCACAAGCGGAATACCGCTTGAAAAATTAATTGGCTTATTAACACTATTGTATGAGGAGGACTAGCAATGAGGAATGCTTTGACGATATCAGGGCTTACCAAGACTTATCAGGATTTTGTTTTAGATCATGTTTCCTTCACTGTTCCCAGCGGCTCCATTGTGGGGTTGATCGGAGAAAACGGCGCAGGAAAAAGTACGACGATCAATGCCGCGCTTGGGCTGATCCAAAAAGAAGACGGCATGGTTTCAGTTTTAGGGGAAGAGAACCTTAATAAGGATATCAAAGAACAGATCGGCATCGTGTTCGATGGCAGCAATTATCCTGAGATTCTTTCTCCACGTAAGCTGAACCGGGTTATGAAAAACATTTACAGATCATGGGATGAACAGATCTATTTCCGCCTGTTGAAACAGTTTTCTCTGCCGTCCGACAAGCAGATCAAACAGTTCTCAAAAGGAATGAGGATGAAGCTGGCCATCACTGCGGCATTTTCTCATCATTCCAGACTATTGATACTGGATGAGGCCACCAGCGGACTGGATCCGGTTGTCCGGGATGACATTCTGGATATGCTTCTGGATTTTGTGCAGGATGAGGAACATTCTATCCTGGTATCTTCTCATATTACCAGTGATCTGGAGAAAATTGCCGATTATATTGTATTTATCCATGAAGGGAAAGTCGTTTTTGAGAGACCAAAGGATGAACTGATCGAGCAGTATGGTATCCTCAAGTGCGGTGCGGCTCAGTTTGACGCGCTGGATAAGTCTGATATCATCTCATACCGCAAAATGGATTATGAATGGCAGATTCTGGTTTCAGACCGGGAGAGGATGCAGAAAAAATATCCGAAAGCCATGGTTGTCCCGGCAACGATTGATGAAATTATGCTGCTTTATGTAAAGGGGGAAAAGTGATGAAAGGTGTTTTAGTGAAAGATCTTTATATTGCAAAGAGCAATATCCTGGTAACGGTTGTCAGTCTGATCGTTTTGGGCTTTGGGTTATCCTTTTTGCTGGAGACCAGCGCACTTCTGATTTTGGCTCCGGTTGCATCCACAACAGCAGTCTTTATCAGTATTACCAGTGACGCGGCTTCCAAATGGAATAAAAACGTCATTACCATGCCGGTATCAAGAGATCAGATTATTGGTGAGAAGTTTTTGTTCTATATCGTACTTGCCCTGCTGGGAATGATTACAGCGCTGATTCCCTGTATCGCTCTTGCCTGTTTCGGTGCGGATGTAACGCTTCACTCTTTAGCCCTGTATGGCTCGATCGGGATAAGCGCATGCCTTTTGGCAGGCGGCATCAGCCTGCCATGTGCGTATCTGTTTGACCCGGAAAAATCACAGGTTGTCTTTATGATGTCTTTTATGGCATCAACAGGGATCATAACGGGGCTTGTGCTTCTTATAAACTTTGTATTTTCTGTAAAGGAAAATATCCTCCTTGCTTTTCATATTGTGCTCATAATTTCTGTTATCTGGTTTTTTATCTCATACAGGCTTGCGGTAAAGATATATCAGATACGGGATATTACTTGAACTTCATTTAATTTTTTTCAGCTGTCGTATATAATACAAGCAGGGTAATTCCTACTTTCTGTCGACATAAACTGACAAACTTCAGATTGCAACTTGTAATTGCTTTTATGCACTTTTCACTCTCTTTATTCTTTCGCTTATATACTTTATAATGCAAAAAAAGGAGGGATTTTCATGAATACCAGAATTATTTCAAGATATTTACAGTTGATACGTAAGAGCCATAATTATACACAAGAGGAATTGGCAAAAAAACTGGATATATCCAGACAGGCCGTTTCAAAATGGGAAACAGGAACCACTCTTCCTGATGTAGAGGTTCTGCTGAAAATCTCTAAGTTGTATGGGATTACAATAAATGAGATTTTAGAGCCGACGGTACAGGCGGAACGGATATCTGATTTTGAACAAATATCTGAAATTCCGGAAAATGAACTGAAAGAAGTATTAGAGCAGTTCGATGCACGTTTTCTTGTCATAGCTTCAATGGGAGCATCACCAGAGATAAATAAATTATTGGAACGATTATTCCAGAATATTGATTATAAATTGTTAAGGGAACAAATTGGGATGGTCAGGATCACGGAAGTCGAAGCAATACAAAAAGAGATTGTTTCTATGATAAATTTATAAGTCAGATGAGTTATGGTATGGTTTCTATTAAAAGTTTTCCGCTGTAACATTTCGCGGACATTTGGGTTTTACAATGTTCTTATCAACAAGTAAAAACTCTTGAAAGGAGCATTTGATTATGGATGTATTACAAACAATCGATCTGAAAAAGTATTATGGCAGCGAGCC
>OFFP01000493.1_pt1 | contig 32090 bp, 31 predicted proteins | sample 1521431 | NCBI WGS metagenome assembly OFFP01 (sample SAMEA3504104, study PRJEB24116) | mouse gut metagenome | biome: mouse gut; feature: mouse-associated habitat; material: faeces | place: Denmark | collected 2011
CATTCTTTTCGCGTTTTGTGTGCATTCTCGTAACAGTTCAGCGCCCTGTCTGAACAAATTTCCGTCTGCGGCATTCAGTGTAAACAGCCAGACCCGGATCCTGCCGTACAATTCGATACCCTGCCGCCGAAACAGCCGACACACCGCCTTCGTCAGGACTCTAAGCCATGTCGACTTCCGGCTCGTCAAATTCGGCCGTCACATAAAATCCTCTCGCGTTTTCAATCACTTCCGTGACTACGCCCTCCCGGCTTTTCAGCCGATACCTGAAGGGAATATTGGCAGACATTGCAAGCGACGGGTCTATCACATAATAGTAATTGCTGGGAAGAAGCCCTTCCGTTATCGTAACCCTGTCGCCCTCCTTCAGCAGCCCCGTCCTTTCCATTTTAAATTCCATTTTCCGCAAAATATCCGCCCCCTTAGACACTTTCCGGACAGCAAAATCCCCCTGGGACTGCCTCCGAATGATGGCTTATTCCGCTTTGGTTTCGGAACCGCATTCGGCGCATCCCGCAGACGCTTCCTGAGTCCCGCATGTGGACTCCGCGCCCTCTTCCCCACAGCAGGTCTCACACGTTTCCTTCTGTGACTCCCCACAGCAGGTCTCACACGCCGGCTCCGCATCGCTGTAGTTTGCATCCACTACCACTTCGTCAGACTCCACCGGGTCCGATACCTTAATCACAATTGCAGTACCGCATTTGTCGCAGAATTTACTGTTTTTGGATACCTCTGCGCCGCAGCCGGGGCAGATGCTTACATTTTTCAGGTCGTGTATTTTCTCCGTATTGGACTCGATCTCCGCTTTCAGGGAAGCTACTTTCGCCGCCCACTCAGACACGGAAGCATCCTCCGTCAGCAGGCCCTTCTCCAGGACATATGCCCCCACTTCGTTCTGAATATTTTTTATATTCTGATTCAGTGTGCTGATCTCCAGGTTCAGCTTGGCAATGCCCGCAACCTCTTTGCTCTTGGAAATCGTCTTCTGTGTCATCTGGTTCAATTTTTCGCTCCAACTTGCCATTTTTCTACCTCTTTTCTTATTTTATTATGTATCTGGACCAACTGCAGCGGCACCGTTCTCCTGTCGGGAACGCTTCCGTTACAGGAATATCTACTATTATACTATATCCGCTCCTTTTTTAAAAGAAATAAGAACCGTATTCTTTATGAAATCTTTATGAAGCGGTAACAGTTCAGACAGGGCGCCGAGCTGTTACATGAAGCGGCACCGTTTCCCGACACCGGAGCAGTCGCCCCGGTGAAGCGGGAAAAGAAGACAGTCTGTCGCCGTTATCTGACAGGCGTCGGAAGCCGGCTAAGAAACCGCTTCGATTACCACCGCGTGCGCAATTCCCGGAACGCTCATCCCCTCGTTAAAGCTGGTCTTGCTCAAAAGCGCGCCGGTAGGCATAAAGAGTACCTTTTTCCAACTGCCCTCCTGAAGCTGCTTCAGGATAAAGGCGGACAATGTCACTGCGCTGCAGCCGCAGCCGCTTCCTCCTGCATGGGTATCCTGGGTCTGCCCGTCGTAGATTTCCATTCCGCAGTCCATATGCTGCTCCGAAATATCAAATCCCCTTTCCCTGAGCAAATCAATCAGAACCCTCTGCCCTACCTTCCCCAGGTCGCCCGTGATGATTTTGTCAAAATCTTCCGGCTTATCCGCAAAATCCGTAAAATGCTGCTCCAGAGTGGATGCCGCAGCCGGCGCCATACAGGCTCCCATGTTCATGGAATCCTTCAGCCCATAGTCTACAATCTTCCCCAGCGTCATCCCCGTGATCTGCGCCCGCGCTTTCCCGCTGCTGCAGAACATGTCCTGCCCCAGCACAAAGGCGCCGCTTCCCGTCACCGTCCAGCAGGCGGAAAGCGGACGCTGGTTCCCGTAATCCAACGGAAAGCGGAATTCCTTCTCCGCACTGGCAAAATGGCTGGAAGTAGTGCAGACAACCTTGTCTGCAAATCCGCCCGCAATGCTCATTGCTCCCAGTGCCAGTGCCTCGCCGCAGGTGGAGCATGCCCCATACATTCCCAACAGGGGTATCCCATACGCGGAAACGCCGAAAGAAGTGGCTATGGACTGTCCCAGAAGGTCTCCCGCAAAGAGGAAAGAGATATCCTCCGGCGCCAGGCCCGCTTTGTCCAGCGCCAGCCCCACCGCCTCCTTCTGAAGCGTACTCTCCGCCTCCTCCCATGTCTTGCACCCGAACATATCGTCTTTGCCCGCTTTGTCAAACAGCAGCCCCAGCGGTCCCTCGTTCTCCTTGGTGCCCACAACACTGGCACTGTTTAAAATATAGACCGGCCGTTCCAGTTTTATGCTGGCTCTTCCCAATTTCCGATTCATAAATTTCCCTCCGGTAAGTCGTCTTTATACTGCATCCAGTACCCCATTGCATTCATGCTTTGGCAATCGGCACTCGCTGTTATAATAGTATTTCCGGAGAGAAAAAATATATGCACGGCCGCCGAAAGCCCGGTTTTAATCCGGTTCCACTACATACATCAGGCTGGTGACCACATACAGCACCTTGCCGTCATACTCCACCCTGGACCAGCCGGAATCCGTGCTGTAGCCTGTGCGATGTGCCTTTTCCCCGTAATTCAGCTGGCAGCTCACCGTATCGTTTCCCCCGTCCGTGCTGGGTTCCAGCCGCAGATTCACATACTCCTTGGGCGAAATCCAATCATCGCAGTCCGAGAAAATAATGACTCTGCCGCCGGCAGTACTCACACGGTTGGGGTTGGCCGCCTGCACGGGAGGCTTATAATCCAGGTTCGAGGTCAGATACTGCGTTACCGCATAAACCGTCTGGCCGTTGTAGTCCAGCTGTGACCAGCCTGTATCTTTATTGATGCCGGTACGCGTCAGAACTTCGCCGTTTTTGCATTGTACTACAATATTCCCGTCATCTGCCGTTGTGGGAACGGAACGCAGATTCACCACGTCCTTAGGGGTCACGGATTCCTGTTGTTCCGTGAAATTCATGGCAGTGGTTCCGTCCTCCTGCTCCTGAACCGGTCCGTCGGAATCTGTCTCCGATTCCGGATTGTCCCACTCTGACGGCTCCTCCTGCTCCCCGGGTACCTGATCCGTCTGGTGGTCCCGTGATTCCTCTGCAGGCTGGGAATCGTCATCCGGCTCCATGTCCTGGACCCCGGATGTCTCACTGTCCCCATTTCCCGCCTCATCCTCCGGAGCCTGCCCGGAATCCGGGTTTTCTCCATTCCCCGTCTGCTCTCCGTTTCCGGCTTCAAATGAGGCAGACGCATCCGAAGGAAGATTCTGTCCGTCGCCATCCGATTTATGCGTAAAATGCCACAGAATGGCACAGATAACAGCCGCAAGCACCGCAAGCCCCAAAAAGGTCATCACAGTCACCCATGGGCGCTCTTGACCGTCATCTTCCTCATCAGCCAGTATGTCTTCCATTGCATCATCATCCGGCTCCAAATCATCCGTCAGGCGAAGCCTTTCGCCCGCTTTCCTTTTTCCGCTTCCTTCTCCCTGCGCAGTCCCTTTCACCAGACGCAGGTTGGGATTGGACTTCTTCCCGCCGGTATACAATCTGGGTCCAACGTCTTCCTCCAATTCCGGATCATCCTCATAATCCTCATAATCGTCTTCTTCGTCGACGCGCATAAATGCCATAAACTTGCCCAAAAGGCCCAGCCTTCTCTCTTTCTTTCCGCCTTTCATAAGCCCCCCTTCTCCCGTGCTTATCCTTCGTATCTCTCGCTCTGCGCACGTATCAGTTCTGTGTCGTCAAAATACTGAATCCGCATGGCGCTCTTGACCTCCGCCAGTGTCCGTGCCGCAGTCTCTCTGGCCTCCTCGCTGCCTTTTCTGAGTATCTCATAAATAGCGGGGATATCCTTCTCCAGCTCCTTCCTACGGTTGCGGATGGGTTCCAAAAACTCCTGCATGATATTGATCAGGAACCGCTTCACCTTCACATCTCCCAGGCCGCCTCTCTGGTAATGTGCCTTCAGTTCGTCCAGATCTGCATAGTCAGGCAGATACCTGTCAAAGTGCTCCGGCCTGCAGAAGGCGTCCAGATACGTAAATACCGTATTTCCCTCCAGATGCCCCGGATCGCTGACCTGCAGGTGGAGGGGATCCGTATACATACTCATGATTTTGGTACGCACATCATCCGCGGAATCCGCCAGGTAAATGCAGTTCCCCAGCGATTTGCTCATTTTCGCCTTCCCGTCCGTACCCGGCAGCCTCCTGCGGGCTTCATTTTCCTGCAGCAGTGCGGCAGGCTCCACCAGAACCGGCGCGTACACTGTATTGAATTTGTGTACAATCTCCCTCGTCTGCTCGATCATGGGCAGCTGGTCATCCCCCACGGGAACCGTAGTCGCCTTAAACGCCGTGATATCCGCAGCCTGGCTGATGGGATAGGTGAAAAATCCCACCGGAATGCTGGATTCAAAATTGCGCATCTGTATCTCGCTCTTTACAGTGGGATTCCTCTGCAGCCTGGCCACTGTCACCAAATCCATATAGTAAAAAGTCAGTTCGCACAACTCCGGAATCTGGGACTGGATAAGCAAAGTGGATTTTGCGGGGTCCAGGCCGCAGGAAATGTAATCCAGCGCCACCTCTATGATATTCTGCCTGACTTTCTCCGGATTTTCGATATTGTCCGTGAGCGCCTGGGCGTCGGCAATCATAATGAAAAGCTTCCTGTACTCACCCGAGTCCTGCAATTCCACCCGCCTGAGCAGCGAACCTATATAATGCCCTACATGAAGCCTTCCCGTAGGCCTGTCTCCTGTCAATATGATTTTATCCTTTTCCATGTTTTCCATCCTCCTAGCCTCCTCTGTCTCAGCGTGTCTGAATATCATCCCCGTCGTCTGCCGCGGTAAACCGCGTTACCGCATTTGGCGGAAATCAATTTTCAAACACGCTCCGGCAGCTTTTATGCGGCCGGCGGGATGCTGTCAAAGCATCCCGGCATCAGCATCATGACACCATTATAACATGAATTTTGCGGCAGGGAAACTTTTTTTATTCCTGCTTAAAAATTCCGCTTCTCACGACCTCTCCGAAAATTAGATAACCTTTTTATTTTAGGGTTGACAATTGTATATATGCCATGTATAATCCGATTGTAACCCTTTATCTTACATAGGTTAACATTATACACAGAGAGGAAAACCAATATGACAAACATAACCTCCACATCGCCCAACCCAAAAAAACCGCTGCTCACGCTGAAGCAGCTCACCCTGTCGGGCCTGATGGCCGCCGTCTTCTGCCTGTTGGGTCCCTTATCCCTGAATATCCCCATCAGCCCCGTTCCCGTCTCCCTGGGAATGCTGGCAATTTATTTCGTGACATCCGTTCTCGGAATGAAACTGGGCACACTGAGCGTACTGGCATACATACTCCTGGGACTGGCGGGCCTTCCGGTGTTCACAGGCTTCACCGGAGGCGCCGGCAAGCTTCTGGGTCCTACCGGCGGGTACATTATCGGCTACATATTCATGGCGCTCATCTGCGGCTTTTTTGTGGATAAGTGGGGACATCGGCTTCTCCCGGAAATCCTCGGAATGGTATTGGGCACTGCCGTCTGCTACCTGTTCGGAACGGTTTGGCTGGCTTACCAGGCCTCCTATACCTTTTTCCAGGCGCTGGCTGCGGGCGTGCTTCCCTACATTCCCGTAGACGCAGCCAAGCTGGCAATCGCCCTGGTGGTCGGCAGGCAGGTCCGCGCCCGGCTGCTGAAAGCAGGTTTGCTCTAATTCGCCTTTTTTCTCATTTGAAACAAAGTCCCGCTGCTCCGGATGAACGTCGGATCAACGGGACTTTGTTTCATAGAAGTTTCATAGAAAAATATATAACCGATAAAAAGATAATATATTATCAAAAAACAAAATCAAAATATCCGCCCTCCATACAACAGTGCAAGCATTATAAGCGCACATAGCCCGCATGATGTCAGCAGCGTTTTGTCGGATAAAATCAAAGTGGTCGGGTCCCCTTCCGAACGTCCCGAAAAGACCAGCAGCAGATACCTTGTCACTATGAACAGGACAATCGGCACCGTGTAAACCAGGTTCGCTTCATGCGATATGGACCACAGGGAATAGAATACCATCGTCAGTCCGGCGCACATGAAAACGATCCCGTTCAGAAAATTCATCTCGTATATTTCCAGAACTCCCCGGGTTTTTCCGGACCCATGGCTGTGCAGTTCCCCCCTGCGCTTTCCGAAGGCCATAAACAGGGACAGGGATACCACCGTCAAAAACATCCAGTCCGAGACACCGTCCCTGACTATCGTTCCTCCCACCATCACACGCAATACAAATCCTGCCGCAATGCAGAAGCAGTCAATCACTACCTTGGACTTCAGCCATTTTGAATACAAAATGTTAATCAATACATAAGCCAATATCAGCAAAAAAGAAGATGCGTTCACCGAAAGAGCCAGCCCGGCTCCCGCTATCGTCAGACATATCAGCAACCCCCATGCCTGGGGAATCGATATTTGTCCCGAAGCAATGGGACGATTCTTTTTCACCGCATGGTTCCTGTCATTTTCAACGTCACTGAGGTCATTCAGCACATAGATCGCCGAAGATACCAGGCAAAAGGCCAGCGCCAGAATGACAGCCTGAATCAACCTGTTCCATTCGAACAATTCCAGAGAAAACACAATCGGGAAAAAAACAAACAGATTTTTCAGCCAGCTTTTTATTCTCATTTGCTTCAGATAGATTCTGACAGATAACCCCTTTTTCATACGCCTCTCCCATATCGCCCCTCACTGCAGCAACTGACCCTGGACTCATAGCCCACTGCCCCCTACAGGTGCAGCCGACAGCCCCTCATCTCATAGCCCACCGCGCCCCTCACGGGTGCAGCTGGTATACTCTGATCTCATAGCCCACTGCCGCTCCGCGCAGGTATCTGTAGACGCTTCTCGCCGCATACCAGATGTTCTGCAGCTCCAGAAAATGGCTGCTTGGCTTTTCCACCGGAAACAAATATACCAAATCATAGCGTTCGTCCAGCTGCTCATAAAAGTCGGCAATCCATCCTCGTATTTCACGGTCGGACTCCAGGTAAAGGTCGCGTTGTGCGGACGATGTCATTACGAACGTAGGTGAACCACCGTATTTGTACCTCCCCGGGTCCCCTTCCTCAAACTCCCCGAACGCCCCGTAGTATCCGCCCGGATCCAAAGGCGTATTGCAATCGTTTACGGTATTCTCATCCGTTATGCCCATTTCCGCAAATACATCCTGCAGGATAATGCGGCTGTCCGGCGCCAGGAAGCTTCCGGTAACCGCGGCTGCCCCGGCCAGCAGGCTGCACGCCGGCAGCAAAAAGAACAGGGAATATGCTGCGAGCAAATAAGCGGAGGCTTTGTCCTTCAGAAATCCCTGTACATCCTCCAGGAGATAAAAGGCTCCCACTGCCCCAAACAGGAGTCCTACCGCATAAATCGGCAGAGTATAGCGTTCCCAGTGAATTTTTAACGTAGAGACAGGTACTATATACGCAAAAAAAGTCAGCAGGATAATCGTCGGCCTTCTATTCTTCAGAAACGATTTCACAACCCCGTATAGACTGCTCACCGTCAGCAGCAAGCCCATACCCACTGCCGTGGTTTTGAGATAAAAAAACAGCGTTTCCCCAAAGTTAAGGCCGTCAGCCCCCAGATGATATTGTTTATTCTGTCCTGCCATTACCTCCAGGACGGTTCTGAGATCAAGCAGCAATACAGGCGAGACAGCCAGGATCCCAAGTACAAAAAAGAGGATGGCCAGGCATCCGTTTTTTACAATCATAACGGGTTTTTTCATGTGTACTGCGCATACGGCTATAGCGATAACCACACAGCCATAAGCCCCCGGATACTTTTCACAGGCAGCCAGCGCCGCAAAGAAAGACATCCAGAACAGCCATGATACCGACGGTTTTTTCTGATAGCAAAGCGCCGCCCACAACACGCCCATCATAAAAAACAGAAGCGGCATATCCGGTGTGATATAATGCGAATGCTCAATGAAGGACGGGAATACCGCAAAGAGCAGCGCCGCGAACAAAGCCTGCTTCCTGCCCCAGAAAAGGCCGATCAGGTAGGCCAGAATAACCGTCCCCACCCCAAAAAGGGCAGTCAGGACACGGGATGCCGTGGTAAATAATGCGAAATTCCCATAATAATTATGTGAAAAATCGTCTTCTCCCCGGGGTGCAAAATACAGCTCCTGTATCCCTACATATAAAAGCGTATTTATTTTAATCGAAACATGGTTTGGCCTGTAGTAGTCATGCACCTCAAAGTCACGGTTCAAGGCACACTGATACGCCTGCGAGAAAATAAGCCCCTCGTCCGGATGCAGGTCACTATGCGGCATTCCCCAGTCCGCACCTACAATACGCAGCAGCAAAGCCAGGGCTATTATCAGAACCGGCATAATAAAGTACAGGCGGCCGGCTTTCTCTTTAAACGCTGTAAGTTTCATTGGCACCTCCTGCGCGCTCCGGCACGCATGTCAGTCTTCACGACTCCAAGTTTCCCCAAATGCAGATAAAGGTAAGCGGCAGCATCAAATAAAAAGGCCATGCATACCGAAACGAAGATATGGGTGAAAGTATCATGATACCGTATTGTGCTGTCAAAGGCAAAAAAAGAGGCAGCACTTTGGTAAAAAATCCCCGCTTTTTCCATGCCAGTGCCAACCCGTAGAGCAAAAACCAAAGCGTGAATCCGGGGACAAAAAACAATCTCAAAACAGGTGTTTTACGCCAGAAACCGGAATTGCAGACACTCTCGTAATACTTTTTCAGGATTTGGGAATCCCATATGGTTTTACGCTCCAGGGGTTCCGCAAACATCTCCGGCGGATAATTCTCGTACATCACATATGAGAATTCATAATAACCGGGATACCAATACCCCAGAGAGTTCGACAAAAAAGCCGCCAAATACTCTTTTGAAAACTGTTTTCCTGTCTGCAGATAGAATTTCCAGAAAGCAATGGGATCCTCCTCATAGCGCTCCGAATAGAAACAGGCTTTGGCGGGATCCGCACAGAACGGTAAATATGCGCGGCCGGAGGGCGGTTCCCTCCATTCCAGGTTGTCAATATAATATGACATCCGTTCCGTTTGTTCCTCTGTCAGTACATCCGCTCTCATGACGGCAACACGCTGCAGCTGCTGAATGGGTACGCTCAGCGCCTCCCGTACCTGCCCCTGGGCTATCCCAAACGCGTCAAAGACAGGTCCGGTATAAATTTTGAACAGAACGACCGGCAGCAAAATTGCCGCAGTAAGCGCAAGATACGCTTTCTGCTCCTTCGTCCGGCGGCCCCATACCTGCTTATACCAGCCAAGGTTTGCCGTTTCCCCCGGCTCACCGGCAGAAAGCGCCTTGAAACCGCGGCAAATTTGCCCGCTCTTGAGTACAAGCAGGCCGGCAAAACAAAATACATAGATGTGAATGCCGTTATTCCTGAACGCGCACATCAGGAAACCGATAAGCGGCAGAAAAATAAAATTCACCTTTCGCCGGGAATATTCTGCCGGATTCACTGCAATTTCCGTAAAATGACAGACAAACAATACCAGGAACGCAGCATGCAGGTTGTCCTTTATAATGGTTACGGACAGGCATGCATTCATATACCAAAACGCAGAGAGCAGTGCGGTAAGTATGACCAACAGAATGGGAACTTTCTTTTTCTTCAGCAAAAAGACAAGTCGGGTAAGAGCATAGCTCAAAATCAGCATCTGCAGAAGCGTCAGCAGACCGATTCCATACTCATAACCGGAAAATAAGGTATCTCCCGCTTCCATAAAGAATCGTATGAGCCATGTATGTAAGACAGGATGATGATTATTCGTAATCTCGCCGAGCGCGCTGCCCACCTGCGAAATCATATCATAAGACAGAACGCCCGGATATAAGACAAGCCAGGCAGGCATCCATGCCGCAAAAATGAACGCCCAGACAGAAAAAAAAAGCCGACGGCTCCCAACCCTGTCAAGATACCGGTTAAGATGCCGGGATATGCGTCCCTTTCCCGCGCATAATTGCAGCCGCGGCATAAGGAAAAAAATCAAAAAATTAACTGCCGCGCATACGATGAAACACAGCACAAAAGCAAAAAACATAGAGGAATCAAATCCCATCTCCTGAGCCGCCGTCGCAGGTCCAGCTACCGTATACGCAATACTATATAAAAGCGCAAGTAAAAAGGCAAAGAACATACCCGTCATTTACGTTCCTCCAATTTCGGCATAGTCGAGTACCTGACCCGCGCCCTTACGGTACGGTCCCCTGCTCCTGACCGCGCCGCTTTTCACGCAGCCGGTCAGATTCCGTAAGTGTCATAAAGTGTAATGATATTCTCCTGGGCGTCATACATGGTAATGGCTCCGCAGTCTGCCGGGAGTACTACCGCAAATGGTTCCTCCGGATCCACGCTGATGACCTTCTCTCCCTCATTGTTGTCAACCACAATTTTGCACACGCCGTCCTCGTTCATGGAGAGCAGCGCAATCCCCTTGTCCTCAAATACGATTCCCTTCACGCTGTCTGTCACATAAGGGTCACAGCCGCCCTGACGGTAAAAATAGCCGAAAGAAAAGCCTTCCCTGCTCAGATAAATGGAATAGGCACAGTCATCCTTCTCCTCATCATAGAAAAGCATGGCACACATGTCGTCATTGACAGCCTGCGCCACTTCCCAGCCGTTCTTAATCTCCTGATTCTCCCTGGCATCCTCTTCCAGCCTGCCTGCCGATACCCCCAGCACATCTGCCTGCCATACAATCAAAAATCCCAACAGGATAATCAATACAATTCCCAACAGTACGGGTACTTTCTCTGCTTTCACGTTTAACCTCCTAATTAAGCCGCCGCGCAGGGACTCTAACGCCGAAGTTTTTTAATTTGGCAAATTTTTAGATATTATACCATATTTTTCCATATCCGTCCACCTTAAAAAGACACGTGGCTTTCGTTTCCTACAGTATTCCCTATCCTGCCTTTCTGTACGTAATAAACTGGTTTCCATTTTCTTCAAACCATTCCGCGGAGTCATTCATTCCCATTTTGTCAATTGTCCCGGTCCGCGGGTCCAGAATACCCGTATTGTATTCGTTAAATCCCACCAGCAGCACGGCGGATCCGTCCTCCAGCAGCGCCAGAACAGGAATGTCCATATTTACATAATACAGCACCGTATCCAGGCGGCATCCCTTCAGGTCCAGTACGGCGGCATCCATCAGATTTTCTTCCAGAATCTGAATGACATCTTCTCCTCTGTCCAGAAGAAACTGGGTGTTCCTGCTGATACCTTCATATTCCAGCATGGTATCAAGACACACTGCCAGCGCGCTTTTCTCCTCCGTTGCCGCCGCTTCCTGAATGGCCATAATCTGGTTTCTGGCCGCCCTGATTCCTCTCGCCCAGACACGTTCCCCGTTTTCGTCCACCACAGTGCCTGCCACGGCATCGGCCAGGCTCACCGCGCCTCCCGGAGACACGAAAATCCCCGCAACACCATAAGGTCCAAACACATAATACGCGGCATTCTCCCTGTCGTCCGGAAGCTGTATTCTTCTTCCCCCCTCATACACCACTTCCATGGGGGTCAGGATTTGGACCGTCTTGCTGTCTATCGTCTTGCGAAGCTGTATTTCCACATATCGCTCGTAACGTTCCGTATCCACTGCCACGATTACGTTTTCTCCGGTTTCGGGTTCCATATTATTGGTGATGTGTTCCTGCGCCGTCTCCTGATATTCCCCCGATTCCAGGCGCCTCACCCGTTCCAGGGTAATCTGGTTGTCCTCCACGATGCATTCCGTCACATAGATATCCGCCTGTCCGTATTCCTCCAGCAGCTCGCCGGCGGCATTGCAGATACAGATTTTATACATGGGGAAAAAAACGCTGCCGGAACTCTCCTTGCGCACATCCGCTTCATATGCCACACCATATATAATGTCCTCATCCATAAAACCCAGCGGCCTGATAACCTCCCCATCTCCCGCGGATATGGTCTTGCGGGTATCATTGCCCAGATTTCTGATCTCCAGCGCCTTACTGTGATATATGTCATCCCCCTGGGTCCACACCGCAATCCTCTGGCTCTCCGAAACCTGAAGCCCGTCATCCTGGACGATCTCCAGCATCCTGGAATAGGTCCGCCCTGCCAGGTCTACCCCGTACACGCAGTTATTCAGTACCAAATACAGCTTCTGTTCCCGGTTCAGGTACAAAAGCCGGCTCATCTCGGCATCCAGGACCGAATATATCCTGTCATAAGGTATATAGAGCAGTTCTTCTATGGTATTCTGCGCACTGTTATGCGTATAAAGCTGGATTCCCACTTCTCCCTCATGCCGTCCCCGGTTCATGTAACCATAGACGGCAAACTGCACATTTCCCCCCTCATCCACATCCAGAATCCGTATCCCGTGCCGCCCGTACATGGCCCGGGCATCTGCGTTTTCTTCGTCATAAAAACTGAAAATCAGAGTCAGCTTATTGGTGGTTACATTGTAGCTGAGCAGCCTTCCCTCCGCCTCAAACACAATTATATTTCCGTCTTCGCTCTCTGTCATCTGCACATCCGTCCCCGTGATTCCCAGCAATATCTTATCGTTGAAGCAAATCTGCTCCACATCAGGAATCTGGGACATGGTACGCTCGTAGTCCAGCAGATACATTCTGTCGGCGGTGTATCGGACACGATAGTATTCTTCTACATTATAATAAACTATATTTTTCCCTTCCGAAGTGTATACAATGTAATCCAAAAGAAGGGAAGCCGTCTGGGAAGAAATTTCCGTCAGACGTATTGTAGGGCTTCCTGCCTCCTGCACATCCAGATCTCCCCAGGTAATCTGGCGGAAACTGCTGTGAATATTGACTTTGTGGAAAGAGCTGTTATCCTCCAGCCTGGAATTGGTTTCCAAATATTTTGTCAGCTCCCTGGCCGCCTCCCTGTCATAGAGCTTCTCGTGAAAATCCCGGCAGAATGCCAGTTTTTCCGCCGCATACAGCTCACTGCTCCAGCGCACCCTGGTATAATAAGAGGCTTCTCTGCCGTCTGCAAGGCTCAGGATGATTTTCAGTGCATAATCCGTATCCCGCTCAATCAGGTCTTTCAGAACAATCGTTCCTCTGATCCGCCCCGTTTCAACCTGCAGTTCCTTGATCTCCGTATTCTCAATCAGCCTGGAGCCGTCCGCACTGCGCACCTCCACGGAAACCCCTTCCACGATTTCCCCGTATGTGTCCACCACAAAACCGGTGTCCCGTCCCTCTCCCAGAACAGTCACCGATTCCCTCTGAAAGGCGATATCCGTATCCGCCAGATACCCGTGCAGCCGGTTGTATTCCGTCCCTTCCAGTACCATGGTCACCAGGGGAAGGCTGGCCGGCGGCATCTCCATGGTCAGGTTGTCATGTCCCTGGTTCATCAGCTTACTGACTACCACCAGAGAGATCAAAAAGACCAGGCAAAAAACGGTTAGTTTGATGACGCTTTTTTTCATAGAAGCTCCTTCAAAGTGGGATTTACCTGCAAAAATTCCATCAGCCTGTCAGCCGCCAGACGATTTTCCTCATTGTATACATTTTTCCCGGGACGCATCCCTGCCTTTTTTACCCCGCGGATCATCAGATTCTTCGGCGTGTGTTCCATATCGATAAATTCCAGTACCTGGACTTCGTATCCTTTTTCCTCCAGCAAATCGGCACGCAGGGCATCTGTAATCAACGCTGCCATGCGTTCCTTGAGTATCCCGTATTTCAATACCGGCTGCAGCATATCACATCGAATCTGCCCGTTCAGCTCGTGCTGGCAGCAGGGAACCGCCAAGATAACGGAAGCTCCCCATTTTACCGCCTTTTCCAGGGCATAATCCGTCGCCCTGTCACAGGCATGGAGGGAAACCACCATGTCCACGCTGTCCGCACCGCTGTAGCTGCTGATATCCCCCTCCTGAAAGTCCAGACCGTCATAATGCAGCTTCTCCGCCAGCTCACTGCAATGCTTTATCACATCCGCCTTCAGGTCCAGGCCGGTAACCTGGATGTCCCTGCCCTCCAGCCGCCCCAGATAATAGTACATGGCAAAGGTCAGATATGACTTCCCGCAGCCGAAATCCACGATGCGGATTGTGCGGCCGGAGGGAAGCCTGTCCAAAATATCCCTGATAAATTCCAGGTAGCGGTTAATCTGACGAAATTTATCATATTTTGCCCTGACGATCCGACCGTCCGGTGTCTGTACTCCCAGTTCCACCAGAAAATCCACCGGCTGTCCCTCCTGCAGAATATACTGCTTTGTGCGGTTGTGAGACAAGTCGGCGGTCTTTTTCCTCTGTTCTTCTGTATGTTTGCAGTTCCTGTATTTTATGGCAATCTTTCCTTTTTTACTCACCAGCACGGTGGCTTCCCTTGTACCGCTGCCCATCTGCGCCTGGCGAAAGCAGTTTTCCATATAATCTGCCAGGCGTCCCAGCATTTCTTCCTGCGCATGGTTTGAATGATATACCTTATTCTCCCGATAAAGTGTCTCCTGAAAATAAAGTTCCCCTCTGATCAGTACGGGGCGCACCTTTACCTTCGCTGCCCTTGCGGCATCTCTTGTATTACTGAGTACTATCTGTATTAAATCCTGATCCAGCATCTGCCGGAAGAGTTCTCTTAGTTCATCCATATATTCCGTCTCTGTCTTCAAATCGTTTCCCGTTCTGATTCACCATATCGTTTCATCCCAAAAGAAATTCCTGAACCAGTATCCTTTATCTTATGGGCTTTACTGTAACAGACAATAATTTCCCCTGCGCCCCCCATGGCGGCGCTTATATACCTCATTAAACAGCAGCACCTGTATCATCTCCTCCCCAGGCGCCTGTTCTTCTTCCTTTTCCAAAATCTTACAGATTGATTTTACCAGGGCAAGCAGGCTGTATCTGTCCGGATATTCGTCATAGATCATACTGCCCTCATAGTCCGCTTTATCCAAAACGTCCGCTATCCTCTTCTGATAGCGTTTCACATCACCCGGGTACATCTGCTGCAGGTACTCCAAATCCTGTATCAGTTCCCTCTCTTTGCCCGGTCCCAGATATCCCGGATACGTCATATAAAAAGGAAGGGGCCCTTTCCAGCCCCTCGCCTCATTTTCCGGCAACGGCTGCAACAGCTTAGAATGAAATTCCATACGTTTTTCTCTCTGTTTTTTAACAGCATATGCGCGTTTTCATCTAATTGTTACCGGAAAATATCAAAATTCCGTTCTCAGATCCTACTTCAATACTTCGATACGTGCCAACGCCCTCTGCAAAGCAGTCTCTGCTTTGGCGATATCCGTGTTCGGCGCTTTGCCGCTCAAACGTTTCTCTGCACGCTCCCTGGCCGACTTTGCACGATCTTCGTCGATTTCTCCCGGCCACTCGATGATTTCAGCCAGAATCGTCACGCCTTCCGGCAGAATCTCGGCAAACCCGGAATGCAAGGCCGCCTTCTTCTCATCTTCCGGCTCGCTGATATGCAGAATGCCCGGCTTCACAATCACCGTCATCGGAATATGGCCCGGCAGCACGCCAATTTCACCTTCTGTTGTATTGAATTCCACCATGTCCACACGGTTCTCATAGAAAACCCTGTCAGGTGTAATGATGCGCAGAAGGAATTCGTTCTTATCTGCCATATGTTTCCCTCATTCCAGTTCCGCATCCTCCCTTCCAGTATCCGGTATCGACACAGGATTTCGCGACGCCAAGTGCCTGCGTCTCTAAATCCTATGGGATCCTGTCCGGGAGTATGCTGTTTATATTATAATTTTGCCAATACGTCGTCGATGCTGCCGGCGTTCAGGAAATAGCTTTCGGGAATATCGTCATGCTTGCCTTCCAGTATCTCCTTGAAGCCGCGGATGGTTTCGTTGATAGGCACGTACTTTCCTTCCAGGCCCGTAAACTGTCCCGCAACGAAGAAGGGCTGTGACAGGAATCTCTGTACCTTACGGGCACGGGATACTACAAGCTTATCTTCCTCGGACAGTTCATCCATACCAAGGATGGCGATGATATCCTGCAGTTCCTTATATCGCTGCAGGATCTCCTGCACACCGCGGGCCGTCCGGTAATGCTCCTCACCTACGATTCTGGGATCCAGAATACGGGAAGAGGATTCCAGGGGATCCACGGCCGGGTAGATACCAAGCTCCACGATGGAACGTGAAAGCGTGGTCGTCGCATCCAGGTGTGCAAATGTGGTAGCAGGCGCCGGGTCCGTCAGGTCATCCGCAGGCACATATACGGCCTGTACGGAAGTGATGGAACCGTTCTTTGTGGATGTAATTCTCTCCTGGAGAGCACCCATCTCCGTCTGCAGGGTAGGCTGGTAACCAACTGCGGAAGGCATACGCCCAAGCAATGCGGAAACCTCGCTGCCTGCCTGTGTGAAACGGAAGATATTGTCAATGAACAGCAGCACGTCCTTGCCGCCCTTGTCACGGAAATACTCCGCCATGGTGAGGCCTGTCAGACCCACACGCATTCTGGCTCCGGGGGGTTCGTTCATCTGTCCGAACACCATGGTGGTCTTGTCGATAACCCCTGACTCCATCATTTCATGGTAAAGGTCATTTCCCTCACGGGTACGCTCGCCTACACCGGTGAACACGGAATAACCGCTGTGTTCCGTAGCGATATTACGGATCAGCTCCTGAATCAATACCGTCTTGCCCACGCCTGCTCCGCCGAACAGGCCGATCTTACCGCCCTTCTGATAGGGGCAGAGCAAATCAACTACCTTGATGCCTGTCTCCAGCAGTTCCTTCTCCGTAGCCTGTTCCTCGAACTTCGGCGCAGGCCTGTGGATCGGCTCGTAGGATACCCCTTCCGGAGCCGGTTTATTGTCAATTGGCTGACCCAAAACATTGAAGATTCGCCCTAATGTCTTCTCACCTACCGGAACGGAAATCGGGGCGCCGGTTGCAACCGCATCCATTCCCCGCACCAGGCCATCGGTGCTTCCCATGGCGATGCATCTGACCGTATCGTCTCCCAGATGCTGAGAAACTTCCACTGTCAGCCCGTTGCCCTCTCCGGTAGGAATGCGAATTGCTTCGTTAATCTCAGGCAGGCTTCCCTCGTCAAAGCGGATGTCCAGCACCGCGCCGATGACCTGGGTAACCTTGCCCTTGTTTTCTCCTGCCATTTCTACCTCTTTCCTCCCGCTTTCACGGGATAATTTCTTTATTACGTAAATTTCTTCACGCATATCCGACATCTTTTATTCTGATAGCCTGCCGCATTGCCAAACTGCTGCGGGCAGGGCACAAGAGAACATCTCATTCCGTTCACGCTCAGCCGAGGGCTTCCGCACCGGCAATAATCTCTGTCAGCTCCTGCGTAATGGAACCCTGACGTGCCCTGTTATATTTCAATGTCAGATCGCTTATAATTTCTTCCGCATTGCTGGTGGCATTATCCATTGCCTGCATACGCGCGCCGTTTTCACTGGCAACCGACTCACGCAGCGCCCCGTAGATCAGGCTGGTCATATATTTCGGAATCAGCATATCCAGCGCTTCCGAGTCTTCCGGCTCGAAATTCATGATTGCGGAAGTTTCTTTTTCCGTGTATTCTGCTTCAGGGGTTTCCACCGGAAGCAGCTGCAGCAGGGTGGGGATATGGCTCACCGTATTCTTGAAATTGGTATATGCCAGATAGATCTCGCCGATCTCCCCTTCCGCAAAGGATGTCAGAAGCCTGTCGCACAGTGCTGCCGCGTCCTTATACAAAGGACTCTCCACAACCTCGGCATCGCATTCCCTCACGAAATAGCCGCCGCGCACAAAAGCGTCCCTGCCCTTGGTACCCAGGCAGTAAATCTCCAAATCCTCTTTCCTCCACTCCGGATGCCTGGTCACCAGCTTGATCACATTGGAGTTGTAGCCGCCGGCCAGGCCCCTGTTGGCTGTTATCACAATGACGGCTTTTTTGGAGGAAGCACCGGAAGCCAGATATTTGTGGTCAATATGCCCCACCCGCTGCAGAATACTGTTCACAGTATCATACATGCAGGTAAAATATCCCTTGGAGCGTTCTGCGCTTGCCCTGGCGCGCTGCAGCTTCACGGTGGACACCAGCTTCATGGCTTTCGTAATCTGCTGTGTCCCCTGAATACTGCTCTTGCGGCGCTTTATATCACGCATTGATGCCATATTTATATCCTCTTTCTATTTAGGCTCGTGAGCATATGAATCTGCCGCTTTCATGCCCACTCGTTATACACTGCATTCAGAAAACATTTCATTTTGCGTGTACAAACTGCTTCTTGAATTCCTCGATGGCCTTCTGAAGCGTCTTCTCGGTCTCGTCGGAAATCACTTTCTCTGACGCGATATTGCCCGGAACCTCCGCGTATTTCGTATCCAGGAACTCGAAGAACTCCTTCTCGAACCTTGTCACGTCGTCGGCAGGAATATCCAGCAGGTACTTGTGCGTCACCGCATAGATAATGATAACCTGGTACTGAACCGGCATGGGCGCATACTGGGGCTGCTTGAGTACCTCGCGGATGCGCTCGCCCTGTGCCAGCTTTTCCTTGGTGTCATTGTCCAGCTCGGATCCGAACTGCGCAAAGCTTGCCAGCTCTCTGAACTGCGCCAGCTCTGTACGGATGGGAGCGGCAATCTTCTTCATCGCCTTAATCTGCGCCGCACCGCCCACTCGGGACACGGAAAGACCCGCATTGATAGCCGGACGGAAACCGGAATTGAACATCTCGGTCTCCAGATAAATCTGGCCGTCGGTAATGGAAATAACGTTGGTGGGAATATATGCGGATACGTCTCCTGCCTGGGTCTCGATAATGGGAAGCGCCGTCAGGGAACCCCCGCCGTACTCCTCATTCATCCTGGCCGCACGTTCCAGCAGCCTGGAGTGCAGATAGAATACATCTCCGGGATAAGCCTCACGTCCGGGCGGACGACGGAGAAGCAGGGAGAGTGTGCGGTATGCCGTTGCGTGCTTACTCAAATCGTCATACACTACAAGCACGTCTTCTCCCTTTTCCATCCATTCCTCACCGATGGCACAGCCCGAGTAAGGAGCAATGTACTGAAGCGGCGCAAGGTCGCTTGCCGTAGATACTACTACCGTAGTGTACGCCATGGCGCCATACTCTTCCAGAGTCTTAACAATATTCGCAATCGTGGATGCCTTCTGGCCGATTGCCACATAAATACATTTTACGTTCTGCCCTTTTTGATTGATGATGGTATCGATGGCAATGGCTGTCTTACCTGTCTGCCTGTCGCCGATAATCAACTCACGCTGGCCGCGCCCGATGGGAATCATGGCATCGATAGCCTTGATACCTGTCTGGAGGGGCGTATCCACGCTCTTCCTGGTGATAACACCGCTTGCCACGCGTTCGATCTTGCGGTATTTGTCTGTCTGAACAGGCCCCTTGCCGTCGATTGGCTGTCCCAGCGCATTGACCACGCGCCCGGTGAGCGCATCGCCCACAGGAACCTCAACCACACGGCCGGTTGTCTTAACCGTATCGCCCTCATTGATGTTTCTGGCGCTGCCCAGCAATACCACACCCACGTTATCTTCTTCCAGATTCAATACCATGCCGTACACTTCACCGGGAAATTCCAGCAATTCACCCTGCATGGCATTTTCCAGTCCATGTACACGGGCAATGCCGTCCGCCACCTGAATGACCGTACCCACATCGGATACATCAAGTGTGGAAGCATACCGCTTGATCTGATCCTTAATTACAGAACTTATTTCTTCTGGCCTTAAATTCATGGATCTGTCGCACCTTTCTTTCAGCCGGTCATCCCAGCTGAATTTGTAATAATTGTTTCGTTAAACCGTCCAGTTTTGTACGGACACTGCTATCCACCACCCTGTCATTGATGCGGATAATCATCCCGCCAATAATCGAGGCGTCCACCTCGTAATAAATTTCCACTTTCTTATATCCGCTGGTCTTGAGAAGCTTATCTTCCACCGCTTTCTTCTGTCCCTCGTCCAGTTCCACCGCAGTGGTCACATAAACCACGCCAATCCCGCACGCTTCCTTCACCCTGTCGGTAAAATACGCAAAAATAGCGTGCAGCTCCCTGTAACGCTCCTTGGACACCACAACCTCCAGCAGGCCTGCCAGTTCATCGCTGGCCCGTCCCCTGAAAGCCGTCTCCATCACCTGGAGTTTATCCTGCTTCGGTACCCCCGGATGCTTCATCAGCTCATCAAACTGGGGATTTTCCTTAAGTATCTGTTCCACACAGCGGATTTCTTCCATCAGACTGACAGCCCTGTCCACGCCTGATTCCATGGCCACTTCATACAGAGCTTCGCCGTATGTCTTGGATACTAATTTAGCCATGTCTTATCACCCATTTCCTTTATGGTCTCGTCAATCAGCTGATTCTGCTGCTTCGTGTCCATGGATGCGGCCACAAACTTGCCTGCCATAAGGGATGCCACCACAATGATCTCCCTCTTCACATCATCGGACATCTTCTGCTTCTCAAGCTCTGCCTCCACACGGGCCCTCTCCAGAATCCGTGCGGCCTCTTCCTTGGCCTGGGCAACAATCTGGTTCTCATTTGCCAGCCCTTTCCTGCGCGCTTCGCTTAAGATGGCTTCCGCTTCCTTGTCAATGCCCTGCAGCTTCGTCTCGTATTCCTTTTTTAAAGCCTGCGCATTCTCCATAGACTGTCTCGCCGTATCCAGTTCAAGCCGGATTTTGTCCTTACGGGCGTTCAGCATCTTCCTCGCAGGATTGAACAGAAAATAACTCAAAATAAGGAACAGGAAAAAGATGGCTATGATCATCAGTGTGGAATCAGCCAGCAGCTGCCAGTCCAGGTCAAACAGCCTTGACATGGACTCTCCCTCTGTTAAAAGTATCATTCTTAGCCTCCTTTCTGCCTTTTTACAATACTTCCGGGATATCAAATTCCCGGCGGATGTACGATAGAGGCAGGCTGTGCCTCCCCCTGGCCGCCCGGAAATTCATCTCACACTCTTAAGGCAGAAGGGGTTTTACGAACATCAGCAGGATCGCAACCAGCAGGCCGTACAGACCGGTGGTCTCCGCTACTGCCTGACCAAGAAGCATGGTCTGCATAACCTTGGGCTGTGCGCCGGGATTACGTCCCACTGCCGCTGCCGCATGTCCTGCCGCAATACCCTGTCCTACACCAGGCCCGATACCGGCGATAACTGCCAGACCTGCACCAATTGCGGAACAACCTAAGATAAAGTTTTCATTGAAATCCATTTGTTTTTCCTCCTGAATGAATTAAAAAATAAATAAATTAGTTTCGCACGCGAACCGCGCTCTTTCTCAACGGGCGTACCATCACCGCCCGGAAAAGATCTTTGCCCTTTTATCTGCGGGTTCCATCGCCAATCTCATTCGAAATGTATGTCATGGTCAGCATGCAGAATACATACGTCTGAATGGCCCCGGAGAACAAATCAAAGTACACATGAAGCGCTGCAGGCCAGGCTGTGGCGATCCATCCGAGCAGCCCGTACAGCAATGCCATCATAGCCGTTCCTGACAGGACGTTTGCAAACAAACGCAATGACAGGGATATCGGCACTGCAACCGCACTGACGACATTAATCGGCATCCAGATAGGCAGCCAGGGCGGCAGGGGCGAACAGAGATCTGCCCAAATCGTTGCAGGCTTCTGATACTTCCACTTGTTATAGTGGATCATTGAAAATGTCAGAATTGCCAGCGGCAATGTGACACCGTAATCCGCCGTGGGGGGCCGTAAGCCCAGCAGGCCGGAAATATTGCTGACCAGAATAAAGATAAAAATGGTTCCGATATAATTATAAAATCTCGGAGCGGACTGCCCCATGGAGCCGCCTACCATATTATCCAGCATCTCAACGATCATTTCCACCACATTCTGGAGACTGCCCGGCACTTCCGACGCTTTCGCCATGCATCTGTTAGCCGCAATGGCAAATGCAATCAGCAACAGCATGACAATCAGGATACACACATGCGAAGTGGTAATCCACACGGGATGCCCGAAAAAGTTATACTGAAACACGCCATGGATCATAAAGTCGACTTCTGACCCGCCGGACAGCAAAATTCCATGTCCCATACTCTCACCTCACTTTCTTCAATATTTTGTATTGCTGATAATGCCGGACAGCAGCCCTCCTGCAGCCTGCCCCTTCCCGCGAACAGGACGGCATTCCTTCAGAAATGCAGGAATCATGCAGAAATACGGACTCACTGTCCGACCGGGATCTCTCCCTCCTGTGCGCCGTCCTCCTCCAGCGGCTCCGCAACCGGATCCGTTTCATTGAACAGCCTGTTACACAGTTTATGAGTAATCGGCTGAAAATACGCCGTTACCTTCAGACTCATATAACCCAGGAAAAAAACAAGCGGGTTCATTGCCTCCGTCAAGGAAACGACAATCAAAACCGCCGCCACGATTACATACCGGAACAGATACCCCCTTGTGACAATCCCGGAAGCGTCACTGCCGGCAAAAAGCGCCCTCTCCAGGGTACGGCACATATGTATGCTGGCTGCCACGGCAAATGCAACCCCAAACCACAGGCTTGCGGCATAGTTCCATCTGTTCCCTATAGCCAGCGCCCCCACGGCCTGGCACACAATGCCGAAAAACAGCATGCCCAAATGCATTTCCAGAAGCGTCCTGTTGCCCTTCCGCAATGCCTCAATTATCCTCATCGGAACCACCCTGCCCCTTATCCTGTGCTTCCTCTCCGCACATATGCCTGGCCATGCGGTATACATTCTGTCCTCCCGCAACGGCCCCTACCGCAAAAAAAAGAATCGTAAGCCAGGAAGTGCCAAGCTTCCCGTCAAGCCAGACCCCCAATGCGGACATTGCACAGATGGGTACTATCATATTCAGCCCGAACTGCGTGATCATCGCAAGTGACTGGTATACAATCCGATTGTCGCCTTTGTCTCTCTTCATGCCGCACCGCCCGCCGTAAACCGTTTTACAGGTGTCTGGATATTTCCACCATTGTGTATTATACCTATTTTCAGCCGAAATGTCCAGTTCAAATAAAAAAACAATTGTAAAGACCATTGACGAATTCCCGCGGCAGTTGTATTATTTTAAAAATACATAGCCAAAGGAGCCCGTCATGAATATTTCCAAGATTTACCGCAAGCGCATTATTCCTGAAGAGTGCATCCTTTTAAAGGATGATATCATCGTCACCCAGAATGAGGAAATCCTCGTCACCAAGTGGAATACCCTAAATCCAAAAACCGCCTTTTCCCACGGCTGTTCCTGCTTTTTCCTCACGGAAGGCATTAAAATCAGCAAGATTTACCGCAGCGACAACACCCTGCTGTACTGGTACTGTGATATCGTAGAATATTCCTATGATCCATCCGAAAACGCAATGACGTTCACAGATCTTCTGGCAGACGTCATCATCTATCCCGAGGGCCGGGTAAAGGTGGTTGATTTGGACGAACTGGCAGAAGCCCTGGAGAAGCATCTGATTACAAAAGAACAGATGATTTCCTGCCTGCGCAGCCTGAACCATCTGCTCTCACTGGTCTACCGCGATAAATTTGACCGTCTGCAGAACAAGCTGGACAGCCTGGGGCTGTAAACCGTCTCCGTTTTCCGCACACGGCGCATGTACCGCTCCTGTCCGGAATCAGGCGCCTGCCGGACTGCACATATTTTTTCGTGCAGTTCCCGGCTGAAAATCAGTAGAAAACATGCCCGCCGATATTAATCCCGCTCAGGCCCTCAATGGGTGTCCTGAAAAAAACACAGGTTCCCACATTCGTGACGCCCGCCATGGCCTCGTCTGCGGCTCTGTAACAGCTCTCCGTAGCCTTATCGGACGCAAGGGCAATGTCCAGGCGGCCGCTTGCCACCGGTGAAAACTGTCCGCTCTGGTAGATTACGCCCACCACGGTATCGGGGAATTTCGAACTCAGCACCCTGTTTATCACCACGCTGCCCACTGCTACCTGTCCGGCATAAGGTTCGCCTCCCGCCTCACAGTAAATCAGATTGGCCAGCAGGCGTCTGTCTCCCTCCGCAAAACTCACCTCGGAGATATCCCTCCAGGTCCCGCTGGCGGCCGCCTGGGACATGGCGATTTCTTCGGCAAGCTTTTTCTTCAGATACTCCAGATCCTCTTCTTTTTTCCTGATTTCCGCCTCGTATTCCAGAGCCTTCTTTTCCGCGCTGGATATCTGGTTTCCGTATTTGGTAATCGCGCTGGCCGTCTCGTTAACCATGCCGGAGACTTTATCCTTTTCCGCCTCTGCCTTCATCCGCAGCTCTTCCAGTTCCTCTTTTTCCGTCCGCAGCCTGTCCTCATGGGCCTGAATCAGAATCTTGTTTTCATTATATTCTTCCAGCATTCTCTGGTCATATGCCACAACCTTTTCGATTTGTTCCGCCAGATTCAGAAATTCTGAAAAGCTTCCCGCCGTCAAAAGCGCCGTCAGATAGGTATCCTCCTGCTGTTCGTACAGGCAGCGGGTTACCGCCACCATGCTGTCATACTGCCATTGTTCCTTTTCCCTGGCCTCCTCCAAAGCCGCCATGGTCTCCGCAATTTCCGCTTCCTTGCCGCGAATCTGCCCTTCCAATTCCTCCAGATTCGCAACCACCTGCGACAGCTGGGCATTCAGGTAGTCCAGCTCCTTTTTCAGGGTATCGCGTTTGTCCTCCAGATTATCCAGATTGTCCTGTGTCTTATCCAGTTCGTCCTCCAGGTTCTCTTTTTCCCTCTGTGTCCGGTCCAGTTTGTCCCTGGTGGAGGCTGTCGCATGCACGGCTTCCAGGCCGGGTACAGGTTCAAATACGCCGGCCAGAAACAATACACATATAAGAAATGCTGTCTTTCTCCAGATCTTCAAGATAGTACACCGCCTTTCACAGTGTATTTCACCCGGAAGCACATGGCTACTTCGTGCCGAAAATGCGGTCGCCCGCATCCCCCAGTCCCGGTACAATATAGCCGTGTTCATTCAGCCGCTCGTCCAGGGCACCCACATATATATCCACATCCGGATGTGCCTCCTTCATGGCCTCCACGCCTTCGGGAGCCGCGATAATGCACATAAAATGAATACTTCGGCAGCCTTTGTCCTTCAGCATACGGATTGCCGCCACGGAAGAACCTCCCGTCGCCAGCATGGGATCCACCACAAATACTTCGCGATCCGCGCAGTCTGCCGGAAGCTTGCAGTAATACTCCACGGGCTTTAAGGTCTCGGGATCTCTGTAGAGTCCGATATGCCCTACCTTTGCCGCCGGAATCAGGTTTAACATCCCGTCCACCATCCCAAGTCCCGCCCGGAGGATGGGCACGATGGCCATCTTCTTGCCCCGCAGTTCCTTTACGGTAGTCTTGCAGATGGGCGTCTCTATTTCCACATCGCCCAGCTTCAGATCTCTGGTGGCCTCGTAGCAAATCAGCATGGCAATCTCGCTGATGGTCTGGCGGAAGTCCTTCGTACCGGTTTCTTTTCTGCGAATGAGTCCGATTTTGTGCCGAATTAACGGATGGTTCATGATTACTACATTTGCCATAATCTTTTTCTCCTAATTTTGTTCCGCATCTCTCCTCCTGCTTCCCCATCTGTGCAGGTATTTCCGGCCGCTTCATTCCTGGACCCGTAAATTACCCGGGGGCATCCTCCGGACAGATGCTGTCTTTCGTTCCGCATCTTGTATTTTATTTATGACTCAATTTGATCTATCCGCCTCCGGTGGCGTTCCTCTCCGGAAAAGGGGGTGTCCAGAAAAACATCCACGATTTCCAGCGCCAGGTTCTCGCCGATTATACCGCCGCCCAGCGCCAGGACATTGGCGTCGTTGTGCTGCCTGGTCAATTTGGCGGACAGCGAATCCGCGCACAGTGCGCAGCGGATGCCGGGAACCTTGTTTGCCGTTATGCTGATGCCGATGCCTGTAGTGCAGATGACAATGCCTTTCTCACATCTGCCTTCCGCCACCGCATTCGCCACCGCCCTGCCGAATACAGGGTAATCGCTTCTCTCCGGGCCGTGGATGCCCATATCCTCACAGGGAATCTGCCTTTCCTCCAGATGCCGGATTACGCTGGTCTTCAGCGCATAGCCGCCATGGTCGCTTCCAATCGCTATCATCTGCCCTTCCCTCCTTATTTGGTTTTCCCTTTACAGGCCGGATGCCTGCTGCCCGTCCCTTCCATGGGATGTGCGCCGCTTTGTTACAGCTTTACAATCCTGTGCCCCGCCGCCTTCAGCAGACGGTTCATGATTGCCTGTCCCAGGCCCTGTGCCGGAAAACTTTCCGAATAGATACTCGTCACATTCTCGTCATCGAATTCCCTCAGGACTGAGAACAGGTTTCTGGCGATTGTCTCCTCATCCTTCCGGCTTCCTATACATTTTACCACATCTGCATGGTATTGTTCAAGTACTTCCGCAGTACCTATGACACCTGTCTTTTCACCCGCCCGTTGATTCTCCGCCGCATGCCCGTTGATATACGGGATTACCCGTTCCGCCGGTCCTTCTACAATGATAAGCCGTCCCTTGGGCGCATAGTGGCGGTATTTCATCCCCGGTGCCCTGGGCGCCTGCCCGCTGTCAGGTTCCACAATTGTGACATCTATGTCAACTTTTCCCAGCAGCTTATCAAGCATTTCCTGTGTGATATAACCGGGACGCAGTATCCTGGGCATATCGGAAGCCAGATCAAGAATCGTGGATTCCAGCCCGATTCCCACCTCGCCGTCGTCTATAATCATGTCAATCCTGCCGTCCATGTCCTCTATCACATACTTTGCGGAGGTGGGGCTGGGCTTTCCCGAAAGGTTGGCGCTGGGAGCGGCAATATAGCCCCCGCTGTACGCAATCAGCTTCTGCGCCACCGGATGCGACGGAAAGCGCACCGCCACCGTGTCCAGGCCGCCTGTGGTTTCACGGGGTACAATGGGGGCCTTGGGAAGTATCATGGTAAGGGGTCCCGGCCAGAATGCCTCCGCTATCTTCACGGCGGCTTCCGGCAGCTGCCTCACGATTTTACGGATATCCTCAAAACGGCAGATATGGATGATCAGGGGATTGTCCGAGGGCCTGCCCTTTGCCGCGTATATTTTCCTGGAGGATTCCGGATTCAGGGCGTCTCCTCCCAGGCCGTATACGGTTTCCGTGGGAAACGCCACCAGGCCGCCGCCCCGGATAATTTCCGCCGCCTGGCGAAGCCCGGCTTCTTCTTCCCGGCTCAGCCTTTCTCCGCCCTGTTTTATATGAAGACATTTCGTGTCCATAAGCGCCCCTCCCAAGGTTTTACGGTTACATTACATATTTCCGACAAGATTTATTATACCAAAATGAATATGCGCCCGCAACATTTATCCCCTGTTTTTCGGAAAATCCTCGCCCGGAACATCCCATATGGCCGCCAATCTTCAGATGATTCTGGCGCCAAAGGGCATCAGCGCCAGTTTTGCAATCTTAAAATGCTGCAGGCCGAAGGGAATGCCGATAATTGTCACGCATAAAACACATCCCATAACGGCGGATCCCACGGCCATGGGAATCCCCGTCAATATCAGCCAGAGTACATTCAGCAGCAGTGAACCCACCCCTCCGCCGTATTCCACTTCCTTTCCGAACGGAAAAAAGGACAGGCTGGCGAACTTGAAGCATTGGGTTCCCAGGGGAATCCCCACAATCGTAATGCACCAAAGCACCCCTGCCAGCAGCCATCCAAGCCCGCTTAAAAACCCGCCGCAGATAAACCATAATAAATTACCAAGACAACCCATATTTCCTCCTCTCCCGCGCGAAGCCCGCGGCATTTCCCGACCCGGGACGCCGGCCTGCGCAAAACCGATTTCGTTATCGAAAAAAGGCCTTCATGAACCCGCTTCGTCCATAAAGGCCCTGCAAATTTATTCTATTATATAGCATTTCCGCTCCGAATACAACCACACTTTCCGCTCTGTTCCATGGGCTTTGCGGTTCTCCGGATTGCCGTTACGCCAAAATCCCTTCCGTCACCCCATTTTCCGCACAATCCGGTAATATGTCATGGAAGTCCGTTTATAGCAGATGCTGTACACCGCCGCAAACACCAGGCATCCCCCAAGGGTGCAGGCAATCAGCAGGCCGGTCTCAAAGAACCCGATGGCTCCCAGCAGCATATATACCATGCGCATACCCACTGCCGTATGGCACAGGGCACCCAAAAGGGGCAGTCCGAATACCATGCTGATCTGTTTCCGAATGGTACGGCGGATCTCTCTGTCCCCCATCCCCACCTTCTGCATGATCTCGAAGTTGTTCTGGTCCTCAAACCCTTCGGTAATCTGCTTGTAATACATAATAATCAGCAGGCAGATGAGGAAAATGGCTCCAAAAAAGATGCCGATGAACAGCAGCCCTCCATACATGCTCTCCTGGAACATCATATTTTCCCTGCGGTCGCGGTACTCGGCAAACCCCGGCAGCGCAGCGGCATATTGTTCGATTTCGAGCGAAAATTCGTCTATCATCTCATCTCTGCCGGATTCATCCCGTATGATACCTTCTTCCATGGAGCCTTCCCCCGCAGCCGTATCCAGCCAGAACCCATAATAATAGGATTCCTGTGTACTGCCGTCCACATGATAAACGGCGCTCACCCGCAAAAGTTCCTCCTGATTTGCCAGCACGATGATGTATTTCGAACCCATGACGTTATTGGCATGCTTATCGATAATGCTGCTCTCTGTAAGTTCTTTTTTGACCGTATACTCCGTGCCGTCAAAGGAGACAATCCCGCCGGCGAAATCAGGCCCGGAAGAGAACAGCAGGACCTCACCGGGCTGCAGGGTTTCCTCCGCATCCTCCAGACGGTTATATTCGTCCAGCGTCATCAGGGACATGTATACCCACCCCGCGCTATCATGGGGTTCTCCTTCCATGCAAAGCATGTTATCCCTTTTATATGCCCTGTCGCCTACATATTTGTAGTCAAGTTCTTCCTTCAGGACAATCCCGTTCCGTGCCGCAATCGCCTGCACTTCCTGCTTCAGCTGCCCTGCATCCGGCTTATCGACGCCGATGAAACTCAGTTCAAATCCCCTGCTGAACCCGGACGTAAGGATGGATTCCATCCCCAGATACACCGAAACCGTACACACCACCGTGATGATAACCATGGTGGAAAAAACACAGATATTGGACAGGCTCGCCGCGCTTTTCTTCATCCGGTACAGCATTCCCGACACCGTAATGAAGTTCTCCGGACGGTAGTAAAATCCCTTCTTTTTCTTCAAAAGCCGCAGAAACGCTATACTGCCCGAGGTAAAGAGGAGATACGTCCCCATCACAACCAGAAACACGGCCAGAAAGAAATCGGTAAAAATCCAATTGTTCAGCTGTGCCCGCAAAGCCATCCTGTACCCAAACACCATGGCCGCCAGCCCTGCCAGGCTCCAGAAGCCGATCCCTTTGGGCGCCTTCTCCCCGCTCCTGGAATCGCCCATCAGCTCCACCGGATTGGATTTCCCCACCTGAACCAGGTTGACGAAGAGATTCAGCCCCATCACAAAGGCGTAAAAAACCAATGTATTCACAACGGCTCCCGGTTTGATCATGAATGTCACATCCACCGGCATCCTGGCCAGGTTCAGCAAGAGAAGGAAAATCAGCCTGGAGAACAACAACCCCAGTATAACGGCGCCGACCATCACGATACAATAGATGATCAGGCTCTCCCAGAGCATCATGACGCCGATATGCTTTTTCTCCAATCCCAGAATGCTGTACAGCCCCAGCTCCCTTTTCCTTCTCTTGATCAGGAAGCTGTTGGTGTAGTAGAGAAAGGGCAGCATAATCAGCCCCAGAAGGACATATCCAATCTGTATCAGCACTACGGCATATGCGCCTTTGGGAAGCGTCCAAATGATATCGTTTTTCATGATCAGCCCGAATACAAAAAACGTAAACATGGCGAAGGTGCTGACCCCGATATACGGAAAGTAGACGGAACCGTTCTTTCGTATATTATTTGCCGCCATACGGGGCATCAGTGACAGTGACTTGCTCATTTGTGTACCTCCTCCCCATTCTCCGTGTGCAGAATCGTCAATGTATCCGATATTTTTCTGTACATCTCATCATCGCTCAGCCTGCCGCGGTAAATCTGATTGAACACGCAGCCGTCCTTGATGAAAAGCACCCTTCCCGCACGGCTTGCCGCCTGTATGGAATGGGTCACCATCAAAATGGTCTGGCCTTCTCTGTTCACTTGGGCGAATATCTTCAGCAGCTTGTCTGAGGCCTTGGAGTCCAGCGCTCCCGTGGGTTCGTCCGCCAGAACAATCTGTGGCTGCGTAATCAGCGCCCTGGCCACCGCCGCCCGCTGCTTCTGCCCGCCAGATACCTCATAGGGGTATTTTTCCAAAATCTGTACGATGTCCAGCTTTACCGCCAGGGGGTTGATGCGCTCCTCCATATCCCGCCAGTCCCGCCCTGCCAGCACCAAAGGCAGGAAAATATTGTCCTTCAGGGACAGCGTGTCCAGCAGATTGAAATCCTGGAATACAAATCCCAGATTATCCCGTCGGAAAGCACAGAGTTCCTTCTGTTTGATATCCGCCATATTCCTGCCCGCCAGAATCACCTGCCCGCCCGTGGGCTTATCCAGGGATGCCATAATATTCAGCAATGTAGTCTTTCCGGAACCGGACTCTCCCATGATTGCCACATATTCTCCCTGCTCCACCGTAAAATTCACACTGTCGAGTGCCTGTACCTTGTTGCCGCCCAGGCGGGTGGTATATACTTTCTTTAGATTTTTCACTTCCAGCAATGACATATGATGCGTCCTCCTTGTGCCTTCTGTTTGCTTCGTGAGGAACTGCTGCACAGCTCTTCATCACAAGATAAGGATACAAAAAAAGGAAATGGAATGCCATCGAACATCCTTACATTTCCTTTTTGCTACCTTACATTTTTGCAAGCTTAGCGGGCAGCCTTCCGCAGGTCTTATGGCCGTGGGCTCTTTTCGGCATTTGGAATCCCCAGGATGATCCGGGTGCCCTGGCCCTCCTGGCTTTCCGCCCGTATGGTCACGTTCAGATGGGTGAAGACCTGGCGGCACAGGTACAGGCCGATGCCGGTGGATTTCTTGTCCAGCCTGCCGTTGTAGCCCGTGAACCCCTTTTCGAAGATGCGGGGTAGATCCTCCGCGCGGATGCCTATGCCGGTGTCTTCGATGGAGAGCATCACCCGCTCCCCCTCCGCCCAGGCGTTGACGGAGATGCCGCCTCTGTTGGTGTACTTGATGCTGTTGGACAGGAGCTGCTCCAGGCAGAAGACGAACCATTTTTCGTCCGTCAGAATCTGCCATGGGATGAAATCCCCCGATTCCGACGAAGGCAATTCCAAGCTTAGGGATTTGTTGATGAAGGACAGGGCATATTTCCTGACGGCCTGCTTTACCAGGGCGTACAGGTCGTGGCTTTCCAACACCAGATCGGAGGAGATGCTCTCCAGCCTCTGGAAGGTCAGCACCATCTCCGCGTACTGCTCGATCCGGAACAGCTCCTCCTTCAGCAGGAAAGCGTCCCTGTCCTGTAGCTCTGATTTGTCCAGAAGAAGCCGGATGGCCGAGATGGGGGTCTTGATCTGGTGGGTCCACATCATGTAATAGTCGGCCCGCTCTGCAGCTTTCGCCTCCCAGAGCCGCTGCTCCTCCCGGTGGGATTGGCAGACTAAAGACAGGAACATGCGCTGTGCCCCATGGAAGCTCTCCGCGGCTTCGATGCCGGCCTCCAAATCCTGTATCCGCTTTTCTTCGGATTCATCGAAGAGCAGCTCCCCGCAATGCTCAAAGTGATGGAAGGCCCTCTCCAGCTGTCTGCTCTTTTGCACATACCGAAACCCCTCACCGAGCAGGGCCAGGCCCCAGACCGTGGAGGTCAGCAGGGCGGCATACAGGAGCTTCTCCAGATTTTCGATATGGTACAGGCATCCCACTGCAACGAAGAAAAATACCGTAAGGGCGTACAG